>MDSV01100961.1_pt1 | contig 22137 bp, 23 predicted proteins | sample 810851 | NCBI WGS metagenome assembly MDSV01 (sample SAMN05326640, study PRJNA326480) | marine metagenome | isolation source: seawater | place: Atlantic Ocean: North East | collected 2012 | reverse complement strand
CTGAGGAAGCAGCTGAACCTGTAGCGACTGAAGAGCCTACTGAGGAAGCAGCTGAACCTGTAGCGACTGAAGAGCCTACTGAGGAAAAAACTGAATAGGCCATTATTTTTGAAATTTTTTAAGTTATAAACTTTTTTAGGAGTTAATAAATGAGTAAAGAAGAAATTCTAGAAGCGATTAAGGGAATGTCTGTTCTCGAGTTGTCAGAACTTGTAAAAGAACTTGAGGAAACCTTTGGAGTGAGCGCAGCAGCGGCAGTTGCAGTTGCAGCTCCAGGAGCAGCAACCGCAGATGCTGGTGGAGCAGAGGCTGCAGAAGAAAAAACAGATTTCGCTGTTAAGCTTGATGAAGTTGGACCCAATAAAATTAATGTTATTAAGGCAGTGAGAGAAGTAACATCTTTAGGCTTAAAAGAAGCGAAAGATTTAGTTGAGAGTGCTCCTGCTAACGTTAAGGAAGGCGTTGGAAAAGAAGACGCTGAAACAGCGAAAACTAAGCTAGAGGAAGCTGGAGCTAAAGCAAGTATTTCATAATTTTTATAAACCTAGTATTGGATTTATAAAAATTAAATATGCTTTGATAGATAGGGGATAGTTTGAGGGCCTTCTGGCAACACGCATATACGCGCTGATTTTCCATGTTTATTTATAGATTTTTCTAGAGCAGATTCTATATTCGATATAGGATTGAAATGTGCAGCCCGTATTTGTTCATCGGTCAGGAAGTCTGATTTAATTAAAACCTCGGCCCTCATTTGTATTCTAGCTTGTACCTGTACTTGCCATTGATCATGTCTAGTATTTTCGCTCTGATTGATAGCTTCTAATAATGTGGATATTGAGTTTGATTCGGATAGTATCTTACTGTACTCACCATGGCTTGGAAGTCCATCTCGGCATTCAGAAGCACATATTATTGTTCCTCCGTTTTTTACTACCTGTGCAGCTGCAGATAATCCTTTGACAGTTTGGTATAAGTTTTGATCTAAAGGATAGCCTGAATTAGTTGTTACCACGATGTCGTACTCGCGTTCCACTCCTCGCATTACGATTCTTTTTGATGTTTCACATGCCGCTTTGTGAGCTTCGAAAAGGTTTCCCGCGAATACAGAAGTTATTTCTCGATTCTTATTAATAGTTACATCGACGGAGAAATCGACACCAGTTAATTTGGAGATTTCTCGAACAGTATCATGCACTGGATTACCGTGTGTGATACCCCATACGGACTTTGGTGATCCTATCCTTTTGGCATTGTGTAATGCCATTATTGTATCGAAACCAGCTAACCCTGGAGCGACCATTTTAGGACCACCAGAAAAACCAGCAAAAAAATGAGGTTCCACAAAACCGCAGGTTATCCTCACATCTGCTTCGACCCATATTTTATTTAGCCAAATGGGAGTCCCATCGGATGTTTTGCCAGTTAAATTTAAAGTATTACGATTAAAACAATCATGATTGATAATTGTGTAGTTGTTTACAATGTCATGGCCGAGCATAGCTATCAACTCATCTGTTGAGTTTGCCCTGTGAGTGCCTGTGGCCACAATTATAGACACGTTTTGTGTAGGTATATGAGATAGTTCTTTCAATATATGGGGTAGCATGACATCAGTTGGTGATGGGCGTGTAATATCACATATTGAAATTGCAACTTTTTGATTTTTTGATACCAACTGACGGAGAGTCCTTGAATTTATTGGATTTCTTAATGCAGACTGAATTGCTGCCGGCTCATCTGGTAAACCAGGTACATATTCAGGCTCAACTACGTCGGTTATCAGATCAGGGAATTCGACTTTTAGACCACTATCTCCATAAGCAAGTTTCACTAACATGACTGCGCCTATTGTTTTGTTTTCAAAACAATTTCACAAAATTGTGCTGCATCTGCCAATTCATCTATTTTCACATGTTCGCGCACGGTGTGCATGCCATTATCTGCCATGCCAACAACAACAGATGTTATACCTTTTAGCCTGAAAACATTTCCATCGGTACCGCCACCACTTGATTTCATCAAAGGATTCAAATTCATTTGATTCATAGCTTGTGCAACTCGAATGAAGGTAGGATCCTTCTCTCCAAATTCATAGTGTTCAAATTCAGTATGCAAGTGGTCTTTTAGTTCAGCATCAGGGTACATTATCTGGACTCGATTTATAATATCTTTGATTTCTAGTCCAATATTGTCTATGGTTTCTATATTCTGACTTCTAAACTCTCCAACTATCTTTGCGTCTTCTGGTACCGTGTTTCTAACACTGCCACCTTCTATTAAACCGATGTTGAAAGTAGTATCTTCATCAAGTCTGCCTTGTGGCATTCTTGTGATGAGTTCTGCAGCAATTCTGATAGCTGATAGTCCTTTTTCTGGTTCTACTCCTGCATGGGCGGCTCGTCCAGTAATCTCGATCGTGAAACCAATATATGTTGGTGCTGCAACCGTTACAGTATTAACCGGACCTTCACCATCAAATACGATAGCTTCCTTTGCATATATTTTTGAAAAATCAAGATTTCTTGCTCCATGAAGCCCTGTTTCTTCCTCACGCGTCAAACAGACCTGGTAAGGGAGATGTTCAGCTTTATCTTCGGTTATTGATTCGATTGCTTCTAATACTGCTGCAACGCCGGCCTTCGCATCACCGCCTATAATTGTTGTTCCATCGGACTTAATAGCACCATCCTCTATCCGAGGTTTTATGCCTCGTCCTGGATCAACGGTGTCCATGTGCACAGATAGCAGAAGGGGAGGGGATTCAAAATCTGAGTCAAAATTCTCGGAATTTGCAATCAAATTTCCATAATCGTCTGCTTCCACAGTTAACCCTAGAGTCTCTAATCGAGTTGTGAGGTCTTGTGCAATTTCATCTTCTTCTCCGGAGATGCTATCTATTTGTACTATGTCACAAAAAGTTTTTACTAACCTATCGCTATTTATCATTTACTGCACCTAATTAGTTTTTACGGAGACTTCATTTTATGGCCCCTAGGATGTGTGTCAAGAAGCATTGCAAGGTTTTATTGGTGGAAGTTAAACTGACAAAGGGTATAGCTTGTATGTAAACCAGTTTCACAACGGTTTAAAACAAAATTATTAGTAACTTTTTAAACTGAGGTCCATATTATGAAGATTTTAGTGATGGGGTCTGGCGCTGTTGGAGGGTATTATGGAGCTGTTTTAGCTAAAGCAGGTCATGACGTGTTATTTATTGCAAGAGGTGAGCACGCGGCAGCGATGGAGCTAAATGGCCTGACCATTAATAGCGTGACGTCAAATAATTTTAGGTTGCAAAATGTTTTTGTAAAACAAGAACTGGATCGCTCATTTGAACCTGAGCTAGTCTTGTATTGTGTAAAAGGCTATTCAAATTTTGAGGCAATAAAAATTATCGAACCGGCTGTTGGAAATAAAACCCATATACTGACTTTGCAGAACGGCTTAGGGAGTGGTGATGCGCTCCAAGATGCTTTCAATGGGGCATCAATATTACTTGGGGCAACTTATATTGATGCCTCGGTGGAGGCTCCCGGTGTCATTAATGAATATGGTGGCAGTTGTTCAATTGTGTTTGGTCCCAAAAACGAAAATCAACATAACTCAGTGAATGCGATCAATGAAACTATGGTAAACGCAGGTATCAACTCACAAATATCAGCAGACATCATGAGTACTTTATGGTCAAAACTTGTTCTAATATGTGCTCTTAGTGGCATGATGTGTATAACTCGTGAGTCAGTTAATCAAATTCTAACCACCGAAGATTCATTAAATATGACAAAAGGAGTAATTGCGGAAGTAGCCAGTGTTGCACGGGCTATGAAAGTTGATTTACCAGAGAACATAGAAGCAGAAAAGATAGAGTATCTACTAGAACATAAAGAAGTCGCGGTATCTTCTATGTTCTCTGATTTGATCAGAGGAAACCCATTAGAAGTTGATGTGTTAAATGGAGCGGTATCGAGGCTGGGCAAAGAAAATAATGTAGAGACTCCTTTAAATGATTTTATTTGTTCGACTTTGAAGCCTTATAACGATCGAGCGAAAGAGGCTAGGATTCTTGGACAAAAAGCGGGGTTTTATGGATCTGTAATAACTTAACTACTGGTATCTTCTAAATAGGTTAGTTGAATACCTAAGCTTGGTAATTTGTAAAGGGAGAAAAACTAAAATGTCGTATTTTTATGACTTGAAGGAAATAGATCGTAAACAACTTGCCCCTGGGGTTACAACTAAACTTATTTGGGGTGACAAAATAATGATAAGTCTCATTGAAATGGAGCCTTATTCAATCGTTCCGGTACATTCTCATTTTCATGAGCAAGCTGGACTGTGCGTTCAAGGCGAATTTGACTTCACTATAGGTGGTGAGACTAAACGAATAGGGGTGAATCAAGGTTGGATGATACCTGGGGGCGTAGAACATAGTGTTCAAAACTTAGGAGGTTGGTCGTTGGCTTTAGATTTATTTAGCCCTCCTCGAGAAGAGTATAAAAAATTGGTAGTTAAATATTTTGATGAGTTTTTAAAACCCACTCAATAAAACACTACTAGAAAATAAAAGAAGTTCCTGTTTTTTGATATCTCTTACTAAACTTTCCACCCAGATGCAATCTAAATGGATGATTCTCGTTGTTGCTGCTATGGGTAATCTTGTCTTAACCATTGATAGCGGGCTTATGCCTATAACCTATCCAGAATTAGCAGCTGTGTTTGATACCGACACATCAACTATATTGTGGATATCGGTAGCTTTTTGGGTTACAACGGTAGGACTAGGAATGACGATTGGTTGGTTTGTTGATGTGCACGATAAAAGAAGTATTTATACTCTCGGATTTATCATATTCTCTTTAGCTTTATTGTTTGCTTCTATTAGCTCATCTTTATGGCAATTAATTTTGGTGCGTATATTTATGGGTTTTGGCTCGGCGATGATATTAGCGGGGGTAAACGCAATAATCGTTGACAATTTTCATGGCTATGAACGTGCTAAAGCAATTGGGTTTGCCGGAGCAGTAGTTGGAATAGGCTTGTCTGCCGGACCAGTTTTCGGAGGATTTTTATTAGATTACCTGGATTGGAGATCTCTATTTTACAGCCGCATACCAATATCTATAGTAGCTGCGATATTATCTTGGTTAGTCTTGAAAAAACAAGCTGATTCCGGAGGTAATAAACTAAAGATAGAATGGATCGGAGTACTGTCATTATTTGCCGTTCTAGCATCTTTAATTCTCATTTTTAATCGGGGAGCTCAAGTCGGATGGGGTTCACCAGTTGTTTTAATAATGATTGTGGTTTTATTGATATCTATACCAGTTTTGTTTCAATACCAACGTAGATCTAGGAGGCCAATATTAGATTTACCCTTATTCAAAACTACAGGATATGGTTTTGGGCTGATCGTGTTAATTTGTCATTACATATCCCTTGGTGCCATTATGTTGTTGGCATCATTCTATTTTATTGATCATTTAGGTTTCTCTGCTACAAAAGCCGGAGCTTTTATAATGCTATATTCTCTTATGAGAGTATTTATTGCTCCGTTCACTGGGTATATTCTTCGTTTTATAAGTCCATGGCATCTTTCTGCATTTGGACTTGCATTGATATGTGGATCTTTGGTGTGGTTCAGCTTCTTGTCCGTATCAGGTTCAGAAGCGAGTATATTCATAGCATTACTATTGATCGGTATAGGGTCTGGTATTTATGAACCTCCTAACACTTTGACCATAATGAGTAGCGTGCCTTCTGATAGATATGGCACGGCATCAGCTTCAATAGCTAGCGGTCGGCAATTGGCATTTGCTCTCGGAGTGGCAATGTGTGGAGCCATAAATGCAGGAAGAGAAAAATTGTACAATGCCGGCGAAATCACGCAGTCTGACTACCTGTCAATGAGTTTTTCTCACGCATTACTAGCCTGTGCCATTTTTGCTGGCATAGGGTTAATATTAAGTTTTATTGCAGCAAGTCGTGATCGTCGTGCTGTTAAAAAGTCTTAAATTTAAGATCCAAACCTAATGTCTGCCACAGAGTCGTTGTATTCAACTCCTTTTGTAGCCCAAAATATTGTCGCGATTTCATCAACCGATTGTACAAGCTTTTTGGCTGAATCAGAGCTTACACTTTGTTTATTTGCTCCAGCAAGTTTATTTGCGTTCCAGAAAAGTTCATGTAAATTTGGATATTTTTCTAAATGTTCTGGCTTGAAGTAATCTGCCCATAGAATATTGAGTTCCTCTTTAACTTTTTGAGCATGCTCTTCTTTAACATGTACGAATCTTACAACACTATTAGGCACATCCACACTGCTCGGTCCGCCTTGAAAATCTACTGCCTCGAGTCTAACTGCCATTTTCAGCACTGTTTGCGCTGCAATTTTAGCTACGATGGGGTCATATATTCCGCATGGGATATCACAATGAGCGTCAACATCTGCAACTAAAGATAAATTTTTGATTATCGATTGGAATTTCATCAAAATTGCCTCCTCAATATTTTTTGCTTTTCAACCCTATCAGTAAAATTAGATGGTGATCAATGGTTAAGTAGCACTAAACTGTATTTATATTTATAAAGCTAATTAATCGTATAATTCACCTGTGTTAACAAAACTTTCTGCATACATGTTTAGCAAGTTGTTTATTGGAATTATACGTATAAACAATTTCAGCATGACTCCTAACTTATCGCCAGGAGAATATTTTCTATGTGAAAAAAAATCCGTTTTCCTGTCGAATTATCTTGCCGGAGACGTTGTGATTATAAAAACCAGCCATTCGGATAAATGGACAATCAAAAGAGTAATAGGAATTGAGCATGATTTAGTACAGGTAATTGGGGCATCAATTCTTGTAAATGGTCATTCTGTAGCAGAGCAAGAAGGTAATTTTGAACCTGGAAATCAAAAAACTCAAGAATGGAAGGTAGGAGTAGGCGAGTTATTTGTACTAGGAGATAATTTTCAATTCAGTGTCGATAGCCGTATATACGGACCGATTAATATCAACTTGATAAAAGGTAGAGCTTGGTTTCGTGTATGGCCGTTAAATCGTATAGGTAAAAGGTTTTAATCGGTTTTTGCAAGCCACTGTGCCGCTTCTTTAGCATAATACGTTATGATCATATCCGCACCGGCTCGCTTAATGGATGTTAAGATTTCCAATGCGATTCGCTTTTCGTCTATCCATCCGTTCTGAGCTGCTGCCTTAATCATGCTGTACTCACCACTTACATTGTAAGATGCTATAGGAAGCATGAATTTACTTTTTGCTGCTGAAATAACGTCTAAATATGCTAACGCAGGTTTTACCATGATAATATCTGCGCCCTCTTCTACATCCAAGCGTATTTCTTCCATTGCTTCGCGAGTGTTTGCAGTGTCTAACTGGTAAGTTTGTCTATCTCCGTATGATGGAGCTGACATGGCTGCTTCTCTGAATGGACCATAGAAGCCAGAAGCATATTTTGCTGAGTATGCCATTATCGGTGATTCTATATACCCATTCTGATCTAAAGATGACCTTATTGCTGCTACTTGACCATCCATCATTGCCGACGGGGCAACTATATCTGATCCTGCCTGAACATGACTAACCGATATTTTTGCTAATATATCCAAGGTTTTGTCATTATTTACTGACCCACTTTCAGTAATACCACAATGTCCATGGTCTGTGTATTCACACATGCATACGTCTGTGATAATCAAAATATCTGGTAAATTTTGACGTATCTCCTTGATTGCTAACTGTATTATTCCATTTGGATTATACGAGTCTGAGCCAAGTGAATCCTTTGATTCAGGTATGCCAAAAAGCAGTATGGCCTGTATTCCAAGGTCGTAGGCTTTATGAACCTCTGCTCCGAGATTGTCAATTGAAACTCGAGAGATGCCCGGCATAGCTTCTATGCTATCTTGGACACCTTTGCCATAAGTTACAAAAATAGGATAAATAAAATCATTAACAGATAGTGATGTTTCTTGTGTAATCTTCCGAATAGCGGCATTATTTCTTAGTCGACGCATGCGATGTTTGGGATATGTGGCCATAAATCTTTACTCAGTGAAATGTGCTTTAATCGCTTCTACTAAACTTTCAACAGTGCTTTCTGGGGCTAGTATGTTTGATGCGAGACCTACTTTTTCAATTGCTGCTTGGGTAACTGGTCCTATGCAAGCTATATTAACATCTTTAAGTTGATTAATCCCACCTAACACTTCAACAAGGCCATTAACGGTCGAAGAACTAGTGAAAGTGGCTATATCTATACCATCTTGAAAGATTTCAGTAGATAGTTTTTTAGATTGCTCAGGTATCACAGTTTTGTATATATCTATTTCTGTAACCTGTGTTCCAGCTGATTGTAGTTTAGTAACAAATTCATTAAGCCCTAATTCAGATCTAGGTAATAAAATATTTTGACCTTTGATCACTTGTTTTACTAGTAAGTCTCCCAGTGTGTCAGTGTTAAAAATTTCAGGAATGATGATATTTTTAATCCCGTATTTTTCTAAACTTAATTTTGTGACGGTTCCAATGCCTGCAATTTTTACATCAAATAAATGCCTGCTATCAAAGCCGGCATCGTAGAGCGCTTCAAAAAATATATGTACGGCATTTGAGCTTGTGAAAACTATCCAAGAAAATTCATTAATAATTCGAAGTTTGCTCTGAAGTTCCTTGATGTTGATAGGCACAATTTCTATAGCAGGTAACTCAATTGGAATAGCGCCGTGTTGCGTTAAAAGTGCAGATAATTTAGAAGCTTGGTTTCTAGTTCGCGTTACAAGGATACGTTTACCGACTAAAGGTAAAGTTTCAAACCAATTTAATTCGTTTCGTAGATTTACTACTTCGCCAACGACTAAAGCAACAGGAGGCAATAATTTTGCAGTATCGGCCTGTATGGATATGTTTGCCACAGATGCCGTAATAGTCTTTTGATGAGGTTCTGAACCCCATCTGATTAGCGCCGCCGGCGTGTCTGGATTAAGCCCTGCCTTTATTAACTTGTCAGTTATCATTTTAAGTTTATTTCTACCCATTAGCACAACAATCGTCCCACCAGTGTTACCGATAGCATCCCAATTAATATTCGAATTCGCTTTATCGATATCTTCATTGCCTGAAACGAAAGTGACACTGGATGCAATTCGGCGATGGGTTACTGGTATTCCTGCATAAGAAGGTGCTGCTATTGCTGATGTAACTCCAGGAACTATTTGAAAGGGTATGTCATGTTTTCGTAAACTTTCAGATTCTTCTCCCCCTCGGCCGAATAAGAACGGATCTCCACCCTTGAGCCTTATTACCTTTTTACCAAGCTTGGCTTTTTCTATGATGATCTGATTGATATGGTCTTGTTGGAGACTTGTAGATTTAGTAGTTTTCCCAACATTAATAAGTTCTGCGTTAGGTTTAGCGAAATCTAGTATACGAGAATTTATCAAGCGATCATAAATGATGGTGTCTGCATCTTTGAGTAATCTTAGCCCTTTAACCGTGATTAACTCAGGGTCACCAGGTCCACAACCTACTAAATAGACTTCTCCGCTCTTCTCTCTAATCATTAGATTCCTTCGATATCTAAAGCGCCACTGTTCATAAGTTTTTTAGCTAAATCCATACCTGTTTGTTCTGGGGAATCTATGCTGCCGCACATCGTTTCTTTGTATTGCATTTTTCCATCATTTGAGCATACTAAACCTGTAATTTTAATTAGTTTTTTATTAATTTTGGCATATGTTGCATGAGGAGTGCTGCAGCTTCCCCCAAGAGTTCTCATGAAAGAACGCTCCGCGGTAACACATGCAAATGTATCAGTATGGTTTACTTTAGTTACTATCTTCGCAGTCTCTTCGTCTTCAATTCGTGTCTGTATTGCAATTGCACCTTGTCCGGCATCTGGTATAAAAAGTTCCGTATCTATAAATTGATCAACAATATCTAGCATGTTTAATCTTTCAAGTCCTGCTGCAGCAAGTATAATTCCGTCGTAGCCGTTACCAATTTTTTTAATTCTAGTGTCTACATTACCTCTAATAGGTTTAACTATTAGTTGTGGCCTCTGATTACTGATAAAAGCTGCTCGTCTGGGACTACTGGTTCCAATAGTTGCTCCGTCAGGAATTTCATCAAGCGGTAAATTCCATTTGTTAATCATAACGTCACGGGGGTCAGCTCGTTTCAACATAGCCGATATTTGCAGTCCGGGATTGCTATCCGGTGGTATGTCTTTGGCACTGTGTATAGCGATATCAATATGCTTAGAAATCAAGGATTGTTCTATTTCTCTAACGAACATACCTCGCTGCATTTCAGATAATGGCATATCCTTCTTAATATCCCCCTCAGTTTTTATAGGAATCATTGAGAGCTCTATTTCTGGTACATGATTTGAAAAAACCGATATAAACTCATCCACCTGAGCGGTAGCTAGTCGGCTGGAACGAGTACCGATTCTAAGGGCTTTGTCCTTAGCTTTAGTTGCATTCATAGCGGTAATTATAGAGTACGGATTTATATCAGGACATATCCGAAAGCATTTGGCAGAAATCTGGAGGGCAATTACAGGAGGCGCCTTTCAATAAGTTTTCCATAAGGATTTCCCTGGCCTGATTATTTTTTCCTGCATGCACCAATTCAATTAGTTCATCTGTGATACAAGCTTGGTAATGGTCAAGGTTAAGCTTGATGTTTCTGCTCATTAACTCTTTTCTTGTATCCGATAATATTTCTGTAAGATCAGCAAATTCCATAATTGAATGACTGTTAGTTACTGGGCTTGTACCTGATAGGACCTCTCTAAACTTTCGCGCTAGTGCCGGACTGGTTCCTGCAGTTGATATAGCTACTGTTACATCACCACGGCGTACTATTGCGGGCGTAATAAAAGTACATAAATCAGTGACATCTTCGACGTTACATACTATGTTTCTTTCATAGGCTTCTTGATGAACGGCATGATTTATTGAGGAGTCTGAGGTGTCCATAACGATCACCATAAAGGCATCTTTCAGATCGCCATTTTTGTAGACTCTTTTTACTATAGTGATTTGCTTGTCATCAGCTAAGCTTTTTAGTTCAGGAACAATAGTCTTAGAAATAACTACAATATTTGATTGAGTTTCCATTAGAGATAAAACCTTTTTGACAGTTTTTGCTCCGCCTCCGATTATCACTGTTTTTCTACCTTTTAAGTTAAGATATATCGGGTAATAGACGTGTCTTTTTGGTTTTTTCATTGTAGTTGAGAGGGTTCTTTTCGAGCGTAATAATTGTGGTATATGCAACAACTGTTAGCAATGATACAGTAACATGGTATGTACAGCCGGTCAACGCCTATGTATAGGGATGAATGACTCTTGGCGGCTAATTAAAATTTACTTATTGATTAACTATGGTAGGCAAAAAAAGCTCAAGTATTAATGAACAAAAATTGCTTCTTTTCAGCAAGTTGCGTAAAGAAGTCCAAGATGATCGCATTTTAGATGCGATGATGGGTGTGCCACGAGAAAATTTCATTCCTACGGATATATTGGATAAAGCATATGATGATGTTGCTTTGCCTATTGGTCATGATCAAACGATATCCCAGCCGCTAATGGTTGCCATAATGGTTTCGGCACTAATGGTTGGTCGTTCTGACAACGTGCTCGAGATAGGTACTGGAAGTGGGTATCTGACAGCTATTTTGTCACGTTTAGCAAATAATGTAGATTCACTAGACCGCGTTCCGGAATTACTCTCGGCAGCATCAGTTAAACTGGAAGAACTGAATTGTAAAAATGTTAATCTTATGCCGGCAAGTGCCTATCTTGGATGTAAGGAAAGAGCTCCATACGATGCGATTATAGTATCTGCTGCGGCTCCTAAATTACCTAATATTCTTCTTGATCAACTAAAAAACGGAGGAAGATTGGTAATACCAGTTGGATCACAAGATTCACAAGAGTTGATGAGAGTTATCCGAAATGTTGAGGATTACTCAATTCATGTGTTAACAAGTTGTAAATTTGTGCCACTTATTGGTAAGGATGCCTGGTCTTTACAAGATTTAAAACATGAAATTGACGACATATAGCCCATAACTATTTAGTCATATTAACGTTTTAAATTTGTGAACTGAAAAAGAATGATAATCTAAAGCGATTGAAGAAATTATTCTAAAAAATAACATGGTGTTTAAATGGACTATGAAACAATAATTGGACTTGAGGTACATTCACAGCTGAATACCGAAAGTAAGATGTTTTGCAGCTGCATGTCAACATATCAGGAGATGGAACCTAATACGACTATATGCCCTGTTTGTGTTGGGATGCCTGGTACGTTGCCAATACCTAACATAACAGCTATCAGACATGTTGTCCGCACTGGATTGGCATTAGAATGCCAGATATCTTCTGAGAGCAAGTTTGACCGCAAAAATTATCCTTATCCAGATTTAATGAAGGGGTATCAGATTTCCCAGTTTGATAAACCTATTGCGTTGGATGGATATTTATTAATTAACGGTAAATATGGAGCTAATAAGGTTAGGGTTAATCGAGTTCATCTAGAAGAGGATGTGGCAAAACTAATGCATCGTTCAACTAAGGATGAATCTTATAGCCTTTTGGACATCAATCGATCTGGAGTACCTTTAATGGAAATTGTAAGTGAACCAGATTTAAAATCGCCTGATCAAGCTCGGGATTATTTGACTAGCCTCAGATCTATACTTAGATATTTACAAGTCAGCACAGCAAATATGGAAGAAGGCAGTTTCAGGTGTGATGCAAACATAAGTATCAGGCCAATTGGAGATACTGAACTGGGTCCAAAAGTTGAAATCAAAAACATGAATAGCTTTCGAGCTGTTCACAAAGCTTTAACTTTTGAAGAAAAGAGACAGAGAGATTGCAAGAGAACAGGTGAAAGAATTGTTCAGGAGACTAGAGGTTGGTCTGATCAGGACGGTAAGACGTTTTCCCAAAGAAGTAAAGAGCATGCACATGATTATCGGTATTTTCCAGAGCCTGATATACCTCCTTTCCACATCAATGAAACTGAAGTTTTAGAATTGAAAAAATCTTTACCTGAATTACCTAAAGTACGTTGTGCTAGATTTGAAAAGTCATATGGTCTTTCTGATAAAGAAGCAGAACAATTAACTTTGTCTAAGGAAATGGCTGATTATTTTGAGCAAGTCATATTAGAGGCTTCTGACGATATCGTGCCACTACATGCAAGAGCTAAATCTGCGAGTAATTGGTTGCTTGGAGAAATGACACGGCTGCTCAATGAAAAAGGGCAAGATATTTCATTGGTCAAAATTGGACCTGCACACTTAATTGAACTGCAATCTATGGTTGATGCAAAAACATTAAGTTCTACAATGGCTAAAGAGGTGTTTGAAAAAATGTTTGATACAGGAATGCCTCCAACAGAAATTGTGAAAAAGTCTGGAATGGAGCAAGTAAGCGACGAAAGTACTCTGCAAACTTGGGTTGAAGAAGCGATAGAAGCAAATGAAAAAGCAGTAGAAGACTTTTTGAGTGGTAAAGAGACAGCAGTGAGATTTCTTGTTGGTCAAGTCATGAAATTAGCAAAAGGTAAAGCGAACCCTCAAGTAGCAGAGCAGCTTGTCATTAAACAGCTGAAAAAATTATGATTACATAGCAGTTTCCATGAATTGCCTTGTGTCGTGTATTTATTGTGAGATTATTACAACTTTTGTTTAAAGAAAATTTACAAATACTATTTTTCGGGATTGGCATAAAACGCTGGCTGCTGATAGGTGCTAGCGGCATTTTTATTATTGCTATGGGACTGGCTTGGGTTTTTGGACGCCTATTAGATTTTCGGCCTCCAAAGGTTTTACCTGTTTCAACAGAAGCGACGATTCTAATTGTTGTGGGCGTATGTCTTTTATTGATTTGCTCATATGGATTGTACAAATCGTTAGGTAAGTTGATGTTTGAATCTAGAAATATTGACCACTTGATTGCGAATTTAAAATCAAGAAAAGTTACAAGTAGAGGCCCAAAAATTGTAGCTATTGGCGGGGGCACAGGTTTATCCGTACTTCTTCGTGGGTTGAAGGATTATACCGATAATATTACAGCTATCGTAACTGTAGCTGATGACGGAGGTAGTTCAGGTAGATTGAGAAAAGAGATGGATGTTTTGCCTCCTGGAGATTTCAGGAACTGTATAGTTGCTTTATCTGATGCGGAAAAAACTGTTACAGATCTGTTTCAATACCGTTTTAGTAAAGGACAAGGACTAGAGGGACATAGTTTTGGAAACCTTTTCATTGTTGCAATGATGCAGGTAACAGGTAGTTTTGATGCTGCTTTACGGGAAGCAGGGAAGGTTTTGGCAGTTAGAGGTAGCTTGGTGCCCGCTACAATGGAGAACATTCGTCTTATGGCTAAGCTGACTGATGGAACGTTAATAGCTGGAGAATCTCAAATTTCGAAACCGTCTGTACCAATTGAGAATGTATATATAGAACCCTCAAACCCACAAGTTCATCCTGAAGCTGAAGCTGCTATATTGGATGCAGATGCTGTTGTGTTAGGGCCAGGCAGTTTATTTACTAGCGTTTTGCCTAATTTAATGGTGCCAGGCATAAAGGAAGCTATTTATAAATCAAACGCAATAAAAATTTATATCTGTAACGTTGCCACTCAAGTTGGAGAAACTGATGGTTACAGCGCAGCCGACCATATTATTGCTCTTCAAAATCATACTTATGATGAAATTATAGATTTTGCGCTTGTAAACTCCACAAATATTGATCTTCAAGATAGATACGATGGTGAACCCGTAGTTCATGATGGGGTCAACTTAGGTCATGCTAAAATTAGAAAAGCTGAAATAGCGGATTTGAAACATCCTGTTAGACACACCTCTGAGGGACTCGCGAGAGAGGTGTTATCCTTGTATCATAATAACTGATAGAAATAAGATTTAGAAAATTTACTGAACATGAATGCCTTAAATGTAATCCAAATAATTGTTGCCCTGCTTTTAGTTATCGTAATATTGATGCAAGTTAAAGGACAGGGATCAGGATTGTTCGGGTCAGCCGAATCATCTTTTCGTACGCGTAGAGGTTTTGAGAAAAGTCTTTTCCAGTTCACGATTTTACTGGTATGTGTTTTCTTAATTACCTCGATACTAAGCGTGCGATTATTTTAAGATCTCAATTTAATAAGCGTGGATTTGCCCAACCGGTTTGAGTTTTAAACCAAAAGTAATAGATCTTAAGGAAGCCGTTTCCAGCTAGTTTTGTCGACACCATCTTCTATCTGAATGCCTAAATCCAGTAGCCCGTCTCTGATTTTATCCGCTAGCTCATATTGATTTGCGTTTCTTAGAGAAAGTCTTATTTCAATTAGAAACTCGATAAGATCGTCTGAATCACTATCAGGATTCTTGTCCTGCAAGCCTAAGCCAAGCACGCCAGTAATCTTTTTCAGGGTTTCTTGACCATCTGATATTGCGTTTCCAACTTTATGTTCTTTATGTATTTCGCGAACCAAATCAAAAATTACAGCTAATGCTTTAGGGGTATTCAAATCATCATCCATCGCATTCTCAAAGTTGGTTATATATGAAGAAGTGTCCATCTTGGATTCAGTTTCTAGCCCATCTAATTTAAGTGCGCTTTTAATACGTTGGAGTGCATTTTCTTGAGCTACAACAGCATCTTCGTTATATGTTATTGGGCTTCTATAGTGAGCGCTTATAAACAGGAGTCTAAGAGCATCTGCAGAGTGAGCGTCTAATGCTTGGCCAATTGTAACCATATTACCTAAAGATTTGCTCATTTTATCTTCGCCCAGTCTCACCAAACCATTATGCATCCAAAATTTGGCAAAAGGTTTTATGCCTGAAAATGATTCTGATTGTGCTATCTCATTTTCGTGATGAGGAAATATCAGATCTTGACCACCCCCGTGAATATCTATAGATTCTCCTAAATATTCCAGCGCCATGGCACTACACTCAATATGCCATCCTGGACGTCCTGGCCCCCATGGACTTTGCCATGCAGGTTCACCAGGTTTTTGTGATTTCCATAATGCAAAATCTAAGGCGTCCTCTTTATGATCAGCGATGGCCACTCTTGCTCCAGATTTAAGTTTTTCTATGTCCCTATCACTTAATTTGCCGTAATCTGAAATTGACCTGACTCGGAAATATACATCTCCGTTTATTTCGTAAGCAGATTTGTTCTCAATAAGTCCAGATATCATGTCTACGATATTCTCGATTTCAGCAGTGGCTCGGGGATATGAATTGGCTCGTAGAACTCCTAGCATGTCCATTTCCTTCAAGTAGCTGGATATGTTAGATTCGGCCAGCTCAGAAACCGAAATACCTTGTTTACTAGCACCTTCTATCATCTTGTCATCAATATCTGTGAAATTCTCAATATGAAGTACTTGAAAACCTTTATATTCAAGGTATCGTTTAAACACGTCAAAAACGACTGATCGCATTGCGTGGCCTACATGTGCTGGAGAATATGGGGTGATGCCACATACATACATTGATACTGTGTTTCCAGTAGGTTTAAATGACTCAGTTTTTCCTGATAATGTGTTATGTATTTTCATCTTTTATTAATGCTTTGTTTAATTAGCTTGCTTTCTCTATTGTAGCGATCGCCAATCCTCCAATTCCTTGACCTTCTCCGATAAATCCTAGTTTGTCTGTTGTTGTTGCTTTCACATTTATACAGGAAATATGTATGCCAGATGATTTTGAAATACAAGATTCCATTTTGGATATGTGTGGCCTTAACATCGGTTCCTGAGCAAGAATTGTAGCATCCACATAACTTGTCTTCCATCCAGCTTCGGCTAATTTAACTGCAGTTGTAGCAAGCAAGTCCATTGATGAGGCGCCTTTATATTTCTGGTCATTTGCAGGGAAATGTGATCCGATATCGCCTAATCCTGCTGCACCGAACATCGCATCAATTATAGCGTGAGCTAAAACATCACCATCAGAGTTTCCTTGCAGACCAAGTTCGAACGGGATATCAATACCGCCTAGGATCAGTTTGCGATTAGGAACTAAGGGATGGATATCAATTCCGATTCCAGTTCTATATGTCATAGTCACACCTAATCACGTTAATTATTCATCAAAATTTTAATCAGCTTTATATCTTCTTCGGTCGTGACTTTGATATTACTGTATTCGCTTTCAAATAAAGATACTTTTTCTCCCAAAGCTTCCATCATAGAAGCATCGTCAGTAACATTAGCAGTTATTTTTTCATGTGCATAACGTAAGGATTTGGTTTCGAATACCTGCGGAGTTTGTACAGCCCAAAGATTTTTTCGGTCGGGAGTTTTACTTACTGTAAGGAATTTATCCACTATTTTTATAGTATCTTTAACTGGTACAGCCGCAACGGCAGAACCATTAATTGACGCGTGTATTATGCTGTTCCTAAGAATAGTGGGCGTTATACATGGTCTAGCACCATCATGGATTATGGTCCACTGAGAGTCACCTACCTGTGATAGCCCTATACGTACGGAGTCTTGCCGCCTTTTGCCTCCTTCAACTATCGATGTGACTTTGGACCAATCTGTCGATTCCAGGAGTAATCTCCCTTTTTCTAGGTTTCCTGAAGACAATACTAATATTATAGATTCAATATCTACGCAGTCTTCCATTGCTTGAATTGAGTAAGAAATAATTGGGCGTCCATATATAGGGGTGAAAATCTTATCTGTACCACCCATTCGAACAGAAGATCCTGCTGCTATAATTAACCCAGTTGCTTGTGCTGTCATTTTCCTCAATTTATTTTAATATCAAAATCATAAAATGAGTAATTGTTTTATGGTTGATGTTTTTTAAAGTCGGCTACTAATACACTAATCATACTCAGGCATACAGAATAGTGTAATGTTTTATAGTTGAAAGATATAGAATCGAATTTATATACATGGAGTTTTCACAAATACAATCTTTTGTAGAAGCAGAGAGAAGGGGTAGTTTTCGAAAAGCTGCTAAAACTCTCTTTGTATCTCAATCAGCAGTTAGTAATAGAATCAGGTTATTGGAAATCGAATTGGGAGCGGAGTTATTTGATCGATTCAGAAATGGGGTGGTTCTAACAGACGCGGGTAAGGCATTTTTACCTTATGCAACCAGAGCGTTGTACGCTTTAAATGAAGCAAAACAAGTTGTCCCTGCACATCGCTCGTCGGGCCAAAATTTAATTACGATCGCGTCAACCAGAGTTTTAGGAACCTATACTTTACCCTCAATACTTCATGAATTAAAAAATAAACACCCTGATTTTAGAGCCCACATAAATATAGTTCGATCAAAAGAAGTACTGGATCTAGTATTAAACAAACATGTTCAAATTGGACTTTCCAGAGGATTAGTTCATCCAGATGTGGATACGAGACGGTTATTTGATGAGGATTTAGTTTTGATAACTAATCCATCGCATAGGTTTACAACTGTTGGAAATGTTGATATCAACGAAGTCGCGAAAGAGCCATTAATTCTGTACAGCGCTGAATCCTCCTATTTTTTATTAATTGAACAGGTATGTAATCAAGCTGGTATTACACCAAATATAGAAATCAGAGTGGATAGTGTTGATTCGATCAAAAGCATGGTTGAGATGGGGTTAGGAATATCATTTGTTCCAAGATCGTCGGTTCAAAAAGAAATTAAACAAGGTACATTATCGTTAATACCTTTAGGACCAAGTTCTAGGGTTCTGATTTCAACTTGTGTTTTGATACATCGAGATGAAAAATCAAGCGCTAGCGTTAAGGCTGTTCTTTCCATACTTGAAAATCTTTACTCTAAATGGCCTGCAAAATCTTAATTTGATGTTAGTTGTTTCAATGATAGTATTTTGTATCAATATGCTTGGTTTACCTTGATATGACAAAGAATTACTGGATGTTTGCTACAACGGAAGAAAATTTCTTGATATCTTCAAAAAGTGGATTGAAGCTACATGGCTTCGGAAAGAAATACAGAAAACGAACTGATCGAATGAATACTGGCGACGAAGTAATATATTATCTTAGAGATAAAAAAAGATGGTGTGCTGTGAGTGAAATTGAAACCGCAGCATTTGAAGATTCGAGTCCGATTTGGCTATCTAGTCCTAGGGGAGAAGATTTTAGATACAGAGTTCGCATGAATCCTAAAGTCATATTAGATGAAGAACAATATGTAGATGCATCTTTAGTGGCGCCTACACTTGATTATCTTAAGCGTTGGCCTCTAGAACTTTGGAATTTAGCATTTATTGAGGATTTGCATTTATTGCCACAAAAAGATTTTCGATTTATTGAAGGTGAAATTAATCGAGCTAAAAATGCCTAGAGTCCAATATTTGATATTTGACTTGTCTAATTCTCGAGGAGTTTACTAATTTCTTCACACATTGATTCATACTTGACATCCTGTATGACTGGAAGAAGTTCTCCCATTGGAACGTCTTGACCGAGATCTACAATAGATTTGCAACTTCCATATTCATCTAATATTGGAAGTGCTTGGGGTTGTACTAAAGGGTAAACCCTTAATAATGCCACTACGGCAGGTTTAGTTGGTTTCCAATTAATCCTTTTATCTGTATAGCTTTCATTCCATATATGAAATTTTGATATCTTATTTAGAACATCAGAAGAGGAAACCTCAAATTTATGTGTTATCGTTGCGAAAGCTGAAAGGTTGATTAGTCCTGGAATATCATTTTCTTCTATCGTATTTAATAGATCTGAGTGAAACTGGGTTTTAATTAAATCTTGATTTTGATGTTCATATGTTGGGAATAACAGAAATTCTGAATCTACCGATAGATCTGATGTAAAGTCTCGGTCGGCTTTATCTATGCCGCCTTTACGGATAATTACTATTTGACGACCTTCTTTTAGAAGAAGGCAAGCAGTGGCCCATTCTTTTAATGCAAATGAACTTGATGGTGGTAGAAGAGAAATCATAAATTTGTATCTTTGCTAAGGTGTATTCTTCTTATAAATTGAAAAATAATCAAACGTTATTTTAACTCATAGAAACTATAATTAGCTATTATTTGGGAATAAAATAATTAAGGTAAAAAATTAACCAACGGAATTTAAACAACTTGAAACGATCAAAACGAAATAAAAGAGATAAAGAACCACAAGAGAAATTGAACACAACTTCAATAGTGCTGAGAACAGCTTTTTTAGATGGCAGTATTTATAAGTCCATTAATGAGCAGCCAAAAGTACTGTTATTAGCATTCATTTTAGTTTGTATAACTGGCATTGGCTTCGGATATGGACTAAAAAACCAACCTTTCGATGCCACCACACCAGAAGTTTTATCGTTTATGGGGGAAGAACGCTTTGCAATAGTTACTAGAATGGGAGCTATTATCCTGAGTTGGAACATTTGGTCGATAATAGCATGGTTATCGACCAGATGGGCTTTTAAGGGTACGGGTTCCATCATTGATTATTTCAGGTCTATTGGAATCGCATATGCTCCGGGGATACTGTTTTTTGCAGGCCCAATTGGTGTGCCTGCTCTCAATGGCACTTGGGGAGAAGGACTAATATTATTTGCAAAACTATGGGTGTTTGCTGTTGGGGCTCAGGCCGTTAAAGAGACCGCAGGATACAGTAAGGTGTATGGTTATATACCTGGAATTTTGACTGGGATAATAGCGTGGTTTTTGTTTTTTAATTTCGTTCCTTAGAAATCAATAATAGATATGCAATCAAAACTTCTTTTATTGATATCAATCATGTTTCCGAATGGTGAGACAGTCTATCAAAATGGGATTTTAGCATTATCGCATTTTTAAGCATTTTCAAAGTATTGCGAGAAGTAACAGAAGCGACTTCTTCAACATCAATATTTTTTATACGACTAATTTCATTGGCAACATCAAGTGCGTGTCGAGGCTCTGTCCAGTTTTCTCTGTACTTTTTAAACGGCTGTGGAAATGAATCTGTTTCTATAAGGATGCGGTTAATTGGAATATTTAACGTCACTTTTTGTAGTTCAGGGATTCGAATCAAAGGTCTTCCTAAAGAAACATAAAAACCTAGGTCGATAAGTTGATTTGCTATTAGTTGATCTCCTTGGAAATAATGCATAGCTCCACCAACTTCAAAAGCACGTTCCTCCTTTAGAACTCTGATGGTGTCTTCATAGGCGCTTCTGCAATGAAAAACTACTGGTAGAGATAGCTCTCTAGCTATTCCTATTTGCCTTCTAAACGCTTTATATTGAATGGCCCGATCAGGACTGTTTTCCATGAAGTCTAATCCAATTTCACTCATCATGACTACATCATCTAAACTGGCCAATTCTAATATCTGATTGGACATTTCTTCACTGAACCCTCTATTAAGTTCGTTTGGGTGTATCCCGACACCTGGAAAAACCTGATTGTATGTTTTGGATAAGCTTATAGCTTTTTCTGATGATTTTATATTTGTGCCGGCGGTTATGATTGCAGCTACTGTTGCATGATTTGCGCGTTGTATGACTTTTGATATTTCTGCTTCATCGAAGTCATGTAAATGTGTATGACAGTCTATTAATTTCATATCAATTTATGTGCATCCTGTATATGATTCTAATGGATTATGCACGTGTTGAATCTAAATATTAGGCAATACATTGAATAGAACTTTATCATTTCAACAGTTTGGTTATGTTCTCATTTCATTTATTATGTGCTTCACATTCCTCGCATGCTCTGACAGAAATACTGATTCAACTGTGAGTGCATTAGATACATCATATGAAATTGACATAGACTCTAATGATGGAGAAAATTTATTGGAATCAGCTACAGAATCTGATTCAATATCTGAAATTGTAATACCAACTGAAGTATCGAACTCAGAATTTACAGAAACAAATAAGAATACCTCGAACGTTGCGGACTCAATACAGCAAGATTCAGTTGATGGTTCCATATCAGAAATTGTTACGCCGTTTAGGGGAATTGATTTGGATCATGAACCTTTGTATGGGGGTACACTAAAATTCTCTAGTGAGTACACTGATTATGATCTAAGCTATCAGAATGTACACTTGCAATTCTCTCCAACTCTTTCAAGCTTTG
>MDSV01231869.1_pt1 | contig 22140 bp, 19 predicted proteins | sample 810851 | NCBI WGS metagenome assembly MDSV01 (sample SAMN05326640, study PRJNA326480) | marine metagenome | isolation source: seawater | place: Atlantic Ocean: North East | collected 2012 | reverse complement strand
TAGTAAAAAAACTAATTATATTTTCGTTGAAGTGTGTACGACAAATTTTGGTAACCTAACCGTCCACACTTCTCTTCTTCTTTTTTTACAATATAAAAGAGCTAAAAATATCAATGTTAAAACCGACACCTATCGGTTTAGTCATTAACATTTTAATTAACAACTCCACAATATAGCTAACAAAATTAACCTTTTTTGAGGGTTGGACGCATACCTATAAGCTAATTAATAAATAAATCAAGGCGTATAATAGGCCAAAATAGCAGTAAATTATTGGATTTTTTGGATTTTCGGATATAAAATTATAATTATTAAACAGAAATATCGTTAAATAGTCTCTTTTAAATTATGCATAGATTCATCTCAAAAAACTTAGAAAATAGAAAATTTCTTTTAATATTTTCTGGCATATTATTAATTTTTTTTCTCCTAGCTCTTGCTTATAAAAATGATGATTCAATTAAAAGTATAAATACTAAAAAACATAAATTAGGTTCAGAACATGATTTTATCCTAATTAAAAATTATCTTCTAAAACAAATTAAATCTCCATTTATTAACATAAATCATGAAATTAAAAGTGGAGATACTATTGGAAAAATTTTAAAAAAATATGACGTTAAGAGTAATGAAATTCAAAATGTGATTGCTCAATATAAAAAATATGGCAAATCTAATCAGCTAGCCGTTGGCAATATGATCAATTTAGTTATAGATAAAAGCCTATCTAAAGAAAAACATTCAATAACTAATTTTTTTATACCAATTACTAAAAGTACAAGTATTGAAATTAAAAAAAACGAGCTAGGAAAGCTTGAGTCAAAAAAAATCATCACGCGACTATATAAAAGAACTGTTGTTGCTGAAAATACAATTAAAAATAATCTTTATTCTTCAGCAGTAAACGCTAAAATTAATCCTGACACTATTATAGAATTTGCAAGAATTTTTGGTTTTGAAATCGATTTTCAAAGAGATATTAGAAAGAATGATTATTTTAAAATTATCTATGATAAATTCTTTGATGAAAATGGAGAATATATAAAAAGTGGTTCTATTCTATATGCGCATATGACTGTTAATGGTAGAGAAATTACTCTTTATAAATTTGGGAATGATAAAGGTTTTGGATATTTTGATATTAACGGAAAAAGTGTTGAAAAAGCTTTAATGAAAACTCCAATTAATGGAGCACGCTTATCTTCATCTTTTGGAATGAGAAAACATCCTATATTAGGATTTAATAAAAAGCATACAGGAACTGATTTTGCTGCTCCTATGGGAACGCCGATTATGGCATCAGGAAGTGGAACTATTACAAGAGCAAAGTGGTGTGGTGGTGGTGGAAATTGTATAAAAATAAAACACAACTCAACTTATGAAACTGTTTATGCTCACATGAAAAGTTTTGCTAGAGGAATGAAGGTAGGTAAAAAAGTTAGGCAAGGTGAGATTATAGGATATGTAGGCTCAACTGGTATGTCTACTGGACCACACCTGCATTATGAAGTAATTGTAAATGGAAAAAAAGTTAATTCACAAACATTAAAACTTCCTTCTGGAAAAGTTTTAAAAGATAATGAAAGAAAAGAATTCGAAGTCCAGCGAATTAAAACAGATGTAATGGTGGCAGAACTTTTAGCTAAACAAAATTAATTTGTATTATTTGATTTCTTTAAGATTACTACTAATAATAGGTTTAACATTTGTGTCTTTAGCTTTTTCTTCTTCATTTTTTTCTTGAATATTTAGATCTTTATTATTTGCCTGGTTGTTTTTATTTTTTTCACTAATAAGTCTGGTGTAATGGTCGGCATGTTGTAAATAATTTTCTGAAAGAGTTTTGTCACCAGCAGATAAGGCTTCCTTGGCAAGAGTAGTATATTTTTCAAATAACTTTTCTGGATTGTAAATAGGTCTAAACTTATTTCTAGGTTGGTCGTTATATATTTGCGATCTTGATCTTATTTGTCCATTACCTTTATTAGATCCATTACTACGAGATTGGAATCTTCGTCCATTCGATCTATATTTATTAAATTTGCTTGGCCGTTTTTGATACATATGTTGTGTTAAAAAATATTTTACTTAAAAATAGGCTCAATAATGTTCATTTATATTTGGATTTGTCAAAATATTATTTTTGATTTAATTAATAATTACATTTTTGTGCTTATAATGCAACGTACATTTTTAATATTATCAAACTGTTTACTCTTTATTCTATATCCACTCTCTATTAGTAAGTATAAAACTTTTTTATATTGATTGTTGCCAATTTCTAGTGCAAGCAATCCACCTGTTTTTAACAGCATTTTTGATTTGAAAATAACTTTTTTTATTATATCAAGACCATCAAGTCCACCATTTAACGCAATTATAGGCTCATAATTCCTTATATCTTTGCTTAAATTTTTTAGGTCTTTAAACAATATATATGGTGGATTTGAAACTATTAAATCATACTTACCATAATTAAGTTTATTTATATCAGCAACCTTAAATTTAGACCTATTTAATATTTTAAGGTTTTTTGAATTAATCTTAGCAACTTTAACAGCTTTTTGGGAAATATCTATCCCAGTGCCTCTAGAAAGTTTTAATTCTTTTAATAAGGTTAACAATATGCAGCCAGATCCTGTTCCAACATCTAATATATTTATACTTCTATTTTTAAAAAAATTAACCAAATTATATATTAATAATTCTGTTTCTGGCCTAGGCACAAGAGTGAATTTATTAATATAAAAATTACGGCTCCAAAACTCCTTTTGTCCAGTAATATAAGCAATTGGTTCATTTTTCTTTCTTCGATCGATTGCATAATTAAACTTTTTAATTATGTTTTTGTTTATATGAATATCATTTTTAGTAATTAAAAACTCTCTTTTAACATTTAAAATATGTGAAAGTATAATTTCTGCATCTAGCTGATGACTAGCTATATTTTTTTTTCTTAGGGCTTGTGATGCATTCCTTATAGTATTTTCTAAAATCATTTTATTGTTTTAAATTAGCTAATTTAATTTCTTGATCTTGTAATCTTAAACTTTGACTTAATTCTTCAAATGCATCTCCATTTAAAAACTCTTGCAACTTATGTAAAGTTAAATTTATTCTATGATCAGTAATTCTTCCTTGTGGGAAATTATAAGTCCTAATTCTTTCTGATCTATCACCGGTACCAATTTGATTTTTTCTGTCTTTCGATCTTTCTTTATCCTTTTTTTCCCTTTCTGCATCATAAACTCTAGATCTCAAAATTTTCATAGCTTTTGCTCGATTTTTATGTTGTGATTTTTCATCTTGTTGACTAACAACAGTTCCAGTAGGCAAATGTGTAATCCTTACTGCACTGTCAGTTGTATTTACTGATTGTCCGCCTGGACCACCTGATCTAAAAACATCAATTCTTAAATCTTTTTCATTAATTTTTAAATCTACTTCTTCCGCCTCTGGAAGAACTGCAACAGTTGCTGCTGAAGTATGAACTCTACCTTGAGTTTCTGTTTCTGGAACTCTTTGAACTCTATGTACACCTGACTCAAACTTTAAAAAAGAATATATGTCAGTTCCCTTTACTAATAAAATTACCTCTTTAAAACCTCCAGCTTCACTTTTAGATATATTTATAATTTCGAGTATCCATTTTTTTTTTAAACAAACTTTTTCATACATTTTGTATAGGTCAGCTACAAATAATGTTGCTTCTAAACCCCCAGTTCCAGCTCTTATTTCGAGTATAGCATTTTTCCCATCTGCTTCGTCTTTGGGCAAAAGATATATTTTAAGTTTTTGTTCATAAGTTATTTTTCTTTGTAGTAGTTGAGAAAGTTCATTTTCTGCTAGTTTGACCATTTCAGCATCACCATCTTTTTCATTTATAATTTTTTCTAATTCTTTTTTTTCTTTATCAAAATTTATATAGCCTTTTGCTTCATTTATAATTTCTCCTATACTTGAATATTCTTTTGATTTTTTAATAAACGCATCTTTATCAATATTTCCAGAGGCAAGATCTTTTTCTAAGTTGCTATATGTTTTAACTATAAGTTCTACTTTTTCTATGGGGATCATTTTTTAATTTATTTTTTTTTTAATTCTAGAGATTTTTTTTCTACTAATTCTACAACTTCATCGATTATTTTACTGCTTGCAACTTTGTGATGGGGCAAGCCTGATATATACATCATGTGATTATCTTGACCACCACCGGTCAATCCTATTTCTGTCTGAGCAGCTTCACCTGGTCCATTTACCACACATCCGATAATTGATAAAGTTATGGACTCCTTAATATGTGAAAGTTTTTTTTCTAAAATTTTTACAGTATCAATTACTGGAAATGCCTGTCTTGCGCAAGAAGGGCAAGATATAATATTTATTCCTCTTTGTCTCAAATTTAAGCTTTTTAAAATTTCATATCCTATTCTAACTTCTTCAACTGGATCTTCTGATAAGGAAACTCTTATAGTATCGCCTATTCCTTCCATCAATAAAATTCCCATACCTATTGAAGACTTTATACTTCCTGATTTTAAACTTCCTGCTTCAGTAATCCCTAGATGTAAAGGATAATCAGTTATTTTAGATAAAGATTTATAAGCTTTTGTGGTTAAGAATACGTCTGAAGATTTAACACTTATTTTAAAGTTGAAAAAATCTTCATCTTCTAAAAGTTTAATATTGTTAACAGCACTTTCAACCAATGCTTCAGGGCAAGGCTCCTTATATTTCTCTAATAAATTTTTATCTAACGAACCAGCATTAACTCCAATTCTTATTGAACAATTATAATCTTTTGCTGCTTTTAAAACTTCTTTTATTCTTTCTTTTGAACCAATATTTCCAGGATTTATTCTTAAACAACTTGCTCCAGAAACTGCAGACTCAATTGCTCTTTTATAATGAAAATGTATATCAGCTATAATTGGCAAATTTATATGTTTAATAATTTTTTTTATTGCTAGTGAAGATTCCTTATCTGGGCACGACACCCTGACTAGGTCTGCACCTGCTTCTTCGAGCTCACTAATTTGTTTAATAGTAGCATCAACATCAGTCGTTAAAGTATTCGTCATAGATTGAACTGATATAGGCGCATCACCTCCTACTTCAACTTTACCTACATTGATTTTTTTAGTTTTTCGTCTTTTAATATCTCTAAATGGTCTAATACTCATTTTTTAGTCTAATCCAAACGTCTTATGTAAAGCTCTTACTGCTTTTTGAGTCATATCTTCATGAACCAAAACAGAAATTTTTATTTCTGATGTAGAAATAGCTAAAATATTTATTTTTTGGTCAGCTAAAGATCTAAACATTTTATGAGTTACACCAGATTCACTTATCATACCAGCTCCAATAATTGATACTTTGGCAAGTTTATCATTATGAGTTATTTTATTATAATTTAGTTCTTGTTTATTTTTTTCAATTATATTTAAAGTTTTATTCAAGTCTTCTTGTTTAATGGTAAATGTTATATTTGCATTTTTTCCATCTAAAGAAGTATTTTGTATCACCATGTCAATATTAATATTATTTTTCCCAATTGGTTCAAATATATCTGCGGCTACACCAGGTTTATCTATAACTCCAACAATAGAAATTTTTGCATTTCCTTTTGAATAAGCTATACCAGTTACTACTTTTTTGTAATTAATTTCACTCTCCGAAATTATTTGAGTCCCAGATTTTTGTGAGAAAGTTGATTTAACATTAATTGGTATATTATCTATCATAGCTGACTGTACCGCATTTGGCTGCATTACTTTTGCCCCTAGGGAAGCCATTTCTAACATTTCTTCATATGAGATTTTATCAATTTTTTTTGCCTTTTTATGTATTGATGGATCAGTGGTAAGTACGCCGTCAACATCAGTATAGATTTCACAAGAATCAGTATTAAAAAACTTTGCTATAGCAACTGCTGATAAGTCTGAACCTCCTCTTCCTAATGTAGTGATTCTACTTTTATCAGAAATTCCCTGGAATCCAGCAATTACAGCCACTCCTTTGTTTGAAATAAATTTTAAAACTTCTTTAGTTCGAATTTTTATAATTTGTGAAGATGTATAATTATCATCTGTAACTATTGGAAGTTGCCAGCCCATCCAGGACCTTGCTTGAATACCTAGTTCAATTAAAGCTCCTGAAAGTAGTGAGCTCGAAACTTGCTCCCCGGAAGAAAGTAATACATCTTGTTCACCAGGATCAAAGTTTTTACTTATCAAGTTAGATTTATTTGTTAAATCATTAGTTACGCCAGACATTGCAGAAACAACTACAATAATTTCATTTCCTTCTTGATGTCTTTTTTTTATTAAATTGGCCACTTTCTGTATCTTTTCTATAGAGCCTACAGATGTACCTCCAAATTTTAAAGTCAATCTTTTCATATTTCAAAATATCTTATATACTTTACTTATTGTTTAGTAATAAATACATATAAATGTAAAATTTCACAAGCTATTCAAATAACTAATATGCCAACTACAATTGATAAAAGTGAAGTACAAAAATTTTCTAAATTAGCTAATGAATGGTGGAATCCTAGTGGTAAATTTAAACCTTTGCATCTTTTTAATCCTGCTAGAATTACATTTATAAAAGATAAATTAATATCTCATTTTAAACTAGACCCAAAATCCACTGAACCTTTAAAAAATCTTAATATTTTAGATATTGGGTGTGGAGGTGGACTTCTTTGTGAGCCGCTTAATAGATTGGGGGCCAGAATATCAGGTATAGATGCTTCATTAAATAACATAGAAGCAGCTAAGCTTCATGCAAAAGAAATGAACCTAAATATAAATTACATTCATTCTTCACCCGAAAATTTTAAATTAGAAAAAAAATTTGATGTAATTTTAAATATGGAAGTAGTTGAGCATGTTTATGATTTAAACTTATTTATTGAAAAATGTTCTCATCTAGTAAAAAAAGATGGATTTATGTTTGTGGCAACAATAAATAAAAACCTAAAATCTTACTTATTTGCCATTCTAGGAGCAGAATATGTTTTAAGATGGCTACCGATTGGAACACACGATTGGGACAGATTTGTTTCACCGCAGGATTTAGAAATTATATGTAAAGAAAATGATTTTACCAAAGATGATCTTGTTGGCATGAAATTTAATTTTTTGCTAAAAGAATGGAAAAAAAGCAATGATTCATCAGTAAATTATATAGCAACTTTTTTAAAAAATTAATTTTCTGATTTATCTATCCAAGGTATAGTATCAACTTCTATTCCCTCTTCTTGTAGCTCCATAGTTTCTTTCTTTGTAGCCGTACCGTAAATTCCTTTTGAATTTTTTTTATCATAGTGAATATTTCTTGCTTCTTTTGCAAAATTATCTCCAACATTTTTACAATTCTGCTCTATATACTTTCTAAATTTTAGAAGCTGTCTCTTAACATCTTTTGTTGATTTATCTCTATTTAATCTTTTATTTGATTTGCTCGAAAGATTAGGTGCCATAATTGATTTTTTTATAGAAGTAGAATTACAATAAATACAGGTTACAAGCTTTCTTTTAATCAATGAATTGTACTCTTTTGAAGAAGAAAACCAGCTTTCAAATGTTTTTCCACATTTGCATATTAGATTAAATTTAATCATTTAGATTATTCTATTAAATTTTTTATAAAAAGAAATTATTAATTTCTATAATCAGCATTTATATCTACGTAATCTTTTGTAAAATCACATGTATATACAGTAAAAGATCCACTTCCAAGATTTAAATTAATTTCAACATCAATTGAATCCCATTTCATGTATTCTTTTAATTCACTTTCATTGTAAGATTTTGAAACTGCGTTTTGCTCAGCGACTATGTGATTACCTATTTTTACTTGTAATTTATTAGAAATAATATTTTCACCTGATTTTCCAACTGCCATTACAATCCTTCCCCAATTTGGATCTTCTCCTGCTATAGCTGTTTTAAATAAAGGGGAGTTAGCAACTGAGAATGCTATATTTTTTGCCATCGCACTTGATCTTGCTCCGATAACATTAACTGTTATAAATTTTTTTGCCCCTTCACCGTCAGAAACAATTTGTTTTGCAAGATTTAATGATAATCGATGTAAAGCTTTTTCAAAATCTTGCAGTTTTGGATCTAGGACATTATAAATTTTAGAATTTTTAGCTTTTCCAGTTGCAAAAATTGATACCATATCATTTGTAGATGTATCTCCATCGACTGTTATTGCATTAAAAGTTGTAGCATTAACTTTTTTTAAAATACTTTTTAAAAATACTGATGGTATATTTGCGTCAGTAAAAATGAATGCTAACATTGTGGCCATGTTAGGTGCTATCATGCCTGAGCCTTTTGCTATACCTGATATTTTTACTAACTTTGATCCTATTTTACATTCTTCATATGCTAATTTAGGCCTTGTATCGGTTGTCATTATTGCACTAGCAGCTTTAAACCAAACAAATTTGTTTTGATCTAATCTTAATTTTTTTACTAATTCAGGAACATGATTTTTGATTTTTATATGAGGATATTCTTCACCAATTACTCCAGTAGAAGCAAAAAGTAAATCTGTTATTTTAACTACATCGCTTACCCCTTTTGGAGATTGAGCTGATTTTAATGTTAATGATTTAGATAAAGTTAAAGCAATTTCTTTTAAACCTTGGGCGCCCTTTACTCCTGTAAAAGTATTTGCGTTTTTTGTATTTACAAAAAGAGCTTTGACGAAATGTCTTTTCACTTTTAAGTTCCAATTTATACTTGCTGAAGTTACTTTTGAGGTTGTATAAACGGCAGCAAAATTTGCACCATCTTGAAAATAGTAAAGAGAAATATCATCTCTTCCATCGCCGTAAAGATCTGCTGATATAGCAGAAATTTCTAAACCCTCAATAGGTTGTAATTCTTGAAATTCACCCATTTTTGACATCTTAATTTTGGGATTAAAAAAATTCTTTAAGTTTACAGTCATAAGTATTTAAAATTTATTAATAATGATTATATAAGTCCTAACTGAATTAATATAATTTATACTAAATTGCAAAAAGAAATATAACTATTTTATGTTAAACATTGGTAAAATTATTGGTAAATTTGTTAAAAATTCAAGCCAGAGAGAACTGGATCGTTTAGAATTAATAGTACAAAAAATTAATAGTTGGGAGAATAAAGTGAAAGAAATGCCCAACGATAATTTCCCCAAAAAAACTAATGAATTTAAAACTAGGCTAAAAAATGGAGAAAATTTAGAAAATTTACTTCCAGAAGCTTTTGCTTGTGTTAGAGAAGCTGCCAAAAGGCAATTGGGTGAACGACACTATGATGTGCAGTTAATGGGTGGTATTATTTTACATCAAGGCAAAATAGCTGAAATGAAAACTGGAGAAGGAAAAACTCTTGTATCTACCCTCCCTGTCTATTTGAACGCATTATCAGAAAAAGGTGTCCATGTTGTAACTGTAAATGATTATCTCGCAAAACGGGATTCGGCTTGGATGGGCCAAGTATATAAATTTTTAGGTATGACTGTTGGGTGCATTACTAATGATATCATCGATGATCAAGTCAGAAAAAAAAATTATAGTTGTGATGTAACGTATGGAACAAATAATGAATTTGGTTTTGACTATTTAAGAGATAATATGAAATATGAAATTGAGCAGATGGTACAAAGAAAACATTCTTTTTGTATTGTTGATGAAGTTGACAGTATTCTTATAGATGAAGCTAGAACACCACTTGTAATTTCTGGCAGTACAGAGAGTAAATCAGATCAATACATCGTAAGTAATAAATTTATAAAACAACTTGAAAAGTCTGACTATGAATTAGATGAAAAGAATAAAAACGCTATGTTGTCTGAAAATGGAATAGATAAAATAGAAAATCTATCAAAAACTTATGGAATATTAAAGAATAATAATTTTTACGATCCTCAAAATATTAATTTAGTACATCACGTTAACCAGGCTTTGCGAGCTAATTTACTTTTTCAAAAAGATACAGACTACATTGTTGTTGACGATAAAGTTCAAATAATAGACGAATTTACTGGTAGAGTTCTTGAGGGTAGAAGGTTTTCTGATGGACTACACCAAGCTTTAGAAGCAAAAGAAAATGTAACAATCCAAGGTGAGAATCAAACTTTAGCCTCTATAACTTACCAAAACTATTTTAGACTTTATGAAAAGCTCTCAGGAATGACAGGAACTGCAATGACGGAAGCTGAAGAATTTTTAGATATCTATAAACTTAAAACTGTTTCAGTTCCAACAAACCAAGCAATGATAAGAGCTGATATGAATGACCAAATATTTAGAACTGAAAAGGAAAAATATAATTCAATTATTGAAAAAATAGAAGAATGTAGAGAAAATAAACAACCAGTTCTAGTTGGTACAACAAGTATAGAAAAATCAGAAAAAATATCTCGGTTACTTGAAAAAAAGAAAATAGAACACAATGTATTAAATGCTAAACATCATGAAAAGGAAGCTAAAATAATTTCTAAAGCTGGAAAATTAAGTGCTGTAACAATAGCTACTAATATGGCTGGTCGGGGAACTGATATTCAGTTGGGTGGTAATATAGATAAATTAGGAAATGATAAATTAAATAATAATAAAAGTGAAATATTAAAGGAAAAAGAAGAAGTAAAAAAAGCAGGTGGATTGTTTGTAATAGGAACTGAACGTCATGAAAGTAGACGAATTGATAATCAGCTTAGAGGAAGATCTGGAAGACAGGGAGATCCTGGAAATTCTATATTTTATGTTAGCTTAGAAGATGATTTAATGAGAATTTTTGGATCTGAATCTATAGATTCTGTAATGAAAAAATTTGGCTTAAAAGAAGGTGAATCAATTGACCACCCTTGGATAAATAAAGCCTTAGAAAGAGCTCAAGAAAGAGTTGAAGCAAGAAATTTTGATATAAGAAAAACCTTATTAAAATTTGACGATGTCATGAATGATCAAAGAAAGGTTATTTTTGAACAAAGAAAAGAGATTTTGCAGTCGAATAATATCAATGAAATAGTAAGTAATTTTCTAGATGATTTAGTAAAAATTTTTGTTAATGAGAAAACAATTTATACTAGAGAAAATCGTATAGAAATACTTAAAAATAAAATTAGACCTATAATTGGTAAATCATTCAAAGATGAAGAATTCTCTGAGCTTTTAAATAAAAAAGATGAAGAATTTGAAAAAATTGTAAAGGAAAAATTCAATAGTTTTAGAAATAAACGAAAAGAAAAAATAAACGAAAAAAGTAACTTAGAACTTGAAAAAAGAGTATTTTTGCAAACTGTAGATTTTCTATGGAGGTCTCATTTACAGTACCTTGAACATCTAAGAGCAGTTATTGGTTTAAGAGGATACGCTCAGAAAGATCCTCTAGAAGAATTTAAAAGAGAGTCATTTAAGTTATTTGAAGATTTATTATACAAAATTAAAACAGATTTTATTACTTTTTTAAATAATTTAGAAATTGAAGTTGTGGAAAAAAAAGATTTACCTAAAAATGATATTAGTTTTAACGAAAATAAGAACTTTAAGAATGATCCTAAATGTTTATTAGTAATTAATAAAAATGAAAAAATTTCAAGAAATGAAAAGTGTCATGCCACAGGCAAAAAATTTAAACATTGTTGTGGGGCGTTATAATCTAAATAATTAAAAATAAAATTATAAATAATAAGATTGATGAAAATATAAAAATTTTTTTATTATTTTTTATTTTTAATAAGATATCATGTTTTTTAATTATATTATTTTCACTTTTAAAGAAGTTTGTAAAATTTTTGCTTTTACCGATATCTAAAAATTTATTTTTTCTCTGTTCAAATATTTCTTCTTTATTATAACTTGAAAACTCTTGTAAATATTTTGCTAAAACTATCTTTGTAGATGATATAGTTTGTTCTTTGTTTCTATGAGCTCCACCAAATGGTTCTTTAATAACTTCATCGATAATACCTGTTCTCAAGAGATCGTGGGCAGTTAATTTCATTGCTTTTGCAGCTTCTAATGACTTGCTAGGGTCTCTCCATAATATTGATGCGCACCCTTCAGGAGATATTACTGAGTATATTGCATTTTCAAACATTATTACTTTGTTTGCGGAAGCCAAAGCTATTGCCCCTCCGGATCCTCCTTCTCCGATAACTATCGAAATAATTGGCACCCTAAGTGACATGCAACACTCTATGGAACTTGCTATAGCTTCTGCTTGTCCTCTTTGTTCAGCTCCTATTCCAGGATAAGCTCCTGGAGTATCAATAAAAGTTACCACAGGTATATTAAACTTGTCGGCAAGTTTCATTAATCTAATACATTTTCTATAACCTTCTGGCCTCATCATACCAAAATTTCTCTTTAATCTACTGTCTAGATCGTCACCTTTTTCTTGTCCAATAACTAATACAGATTTATTTTCAAATTTGGCAAATCCAGCAATTACAGATTCATCCTCAGCAAATTTTCTATCACCAGATAAGTTAATAAAATCAGTAAATAAATTTTCTATAAAAAATTTTGCTTTAGGTCTGTCTTCGTGTCTAGCAACTTGGGTTTTTTGCCATTCATTCAGGTTTGCATATGATGTTTTTAACTTTTGATCAATTTCTACCTGAATTTCTGCTATTCTATTTGTATCTACCTCTGTTATGCCTTGTTTATTAAAAGGATCTTTTAATTTTTCTAGCTCCTCCTCTAAAATTTTTATATCTTTTTCAAATTCTAAATAACTTTTCATCATAAATATTATATATATAATATATAGAAATATGGCAAAAAAATATATTACACTTGGAAAATTATCAATTGCCTCTAAATTATTAGAGTTTGTAAATAATGATTTGTTACCAAATACTGGTATTAGTAGGAAAAGATTTTGGAGCGGGCTAGATAAATGTGTGCATGAACTTTCTCCCAAAAATAAAAATCTTCTTGAATTTAGAGAAATTTTGCAAAAAAAAATAGATATTTGGCATAGAGATAAAAGAGGAATAAAAAGTAATAACAAAAAATACTTAAATTTTTTGAGAGAAATCGGATATTTAAAAAAAGAAGGTAAAAAATTTAAAATTCAAACTAAGAATGTAGATAAGGAGATTTCTTCAATTGCAGGACCTCAGTTAGTTGTACCAATAATGAATGCAAGATACTCATTAAATGCTGCTAATTCTAGGTGGGGAAGTTTATACGATGCATTATACGGCACAGATGTAATTTCGGAGTCAAACGGGGCTGAACGAGGAAAGAAATATAATTATATTAGAGGTGAAAAAGTAATTCAATATGCTCGTAATTTTTTGGATAAATATGTTCCTTTAAAAAAAGGAAGTTGGAAAAATATTTCAGAAATTCCAAAAGTTATTAATAATAAACTAAACTTAAAACTAAAAAATCCAGAGCAATTTGTTGGATATAGAAAAAAATCAAATAATTTATCTTCACTTTTATTAATAAATAATAATCTTCATATAGATATCAAGTTTGATCCAAACTATACAATTGGGGGACTGAAAGATAAATCTGCTGGAGGTCTACAAGACAAGGCAGCAATATATGACATAATATTAGAATCTGCAATAACTACAATTATGGATCACGAAGACTCAGTTGCTGCAGTAGATGCAGAAGATAAAGTTAAGGGATATAAAAATTGGTTAGGATTAATGAAAGGTGATTTACAATATAAAGGAGAAAAAAATGGAAAAAAACTTATAAGAAAACTAAATCCTGATCGAGAATATATTTCTCCAGAGGGAATTAAATTTAAATTACATGGTAGAGCATTGATGCTAAATAGAAACGTAGGTCATTTGATGACCAGCCCTTCTATTTTATTAAAAGATGGATCAGAAATACCAGAAGGCATTATGGATGCATTTATAACAACTGCTGCAGCAATTCATGATTTTAAAAATAAAGGAAATTCAAGAACAAATTCTTTTTATATTGTAAAACCTAAAATGCATGGTCCTGATGAAGTTGAATTTACTGATTTAATATTTGAAAAAGTAGAAAAGGTTTTAAGATTAAAAAAAAATACAATCAAAATTGGTATAATGGATGAAGAAAGAAGGACTACAGTAAACCTAAAAGAATGTATAAGAGCTGTAAAAAATAGAGTTGTTTTTATTAATACTGGCTTTTTAGATCGCACTGGCGATGAAATGCATACTTCAATGGAGGCTGGGGTAATGATTAAAAAAGGAGATATGAAATCTTCTAAATGGATTACAGCATACGAAAATAATAACGTGGATGTAGGTTTAGCTTGTGGTTTTGCTGGTATAGCCCAAATTGGAAAAGGTATGTGGGCAGCTCCTGATAAGATGGCAGATATGGTTTCTCAAAAAATTAATCATCCAAAATCAGGTGCAAACTGTGCATGGGTTCCATCTCCGACAGCTGCAACACTACATGTATTGCATTATCATCAATTAAATGTTTTTGAAAAACAAAAAGAATTGAGTAAAAGAACTTCTGCAAAAATTTCTGATATTCTAACAATACCAATTATAAATAAACCTAATTGGTCAATTAAAGAAATTGCTAGAGAATTAGAAAACAATGCACAAGGTATTTTAGGTTATGTAGTTAGATGGATAGATCAGGGTGTCGGATGTTCAAAAGTGCCAGATATTAATAATATAGGTTTGATGGAAGATAGAGCAACTTTAAGAATTTCATCTCAACATATTGTCAATTGGCTTCATCATGGTGTTTGTAGTAGAGAAAGAGTTTTAAAAACTATGAAAAAAATGGCAAAAATTGTAGACAAACAAAATATTAGAGATCCTGCTTTAAAAGGTTATGCATCTTATAAAACAATGTCAGATAACTATGATCAATCCATAGCATTTAAAGCGGCATGCGAATTAGTTTTTTACGGAAGAAATCAGCCATCTGGTTATACTGAACCTATTCTTCATTTAAACAGACTTTTAAAGAAAATTTAATCATTTATTACTGGGCCTCTATTTTTAAAAGCTGAGAATAAAGTGCCATCGTCTAGAAATTCTATTTCACCACCCACAGGTAAACCTTGTGCAAGTTTTGATATTTTTACTTTAGTATCTTTGAGGCTGTCTTGAATATAATGTGCTGTAGTTTGACCCTCTATTGTTGCACTTGTTGCTAAAATTACCTCCTTAACTGTGTTTTTTTTTACTCTATCAATCAAAGCTGAAATTAACAGCCCATCGTCTTTTTTACTCTCTAAAGATGGTAATGTTCCTCCTAGTATGTGATAATTTCCTTTATAAATTCCTGCACTTTGAATTACCCACATATCAGCTATATTTTCAACGACACAAATTTGATCATAATTATTTTTTGAACATCCACATTGCGAGCTAGTTGATTTTAGATTGCCACAAAGTTTGCACCTCGCTACATTTTTATAAATTGCTGCTAATGTGTTGACTAAAGGTTTTATTAGCTCTTCTCTATTATTTATTAATTTTAAAACAATTCTTTTAGATGATTTTGGACCCAGCCCAGGAAACTTTGAAATTATTTTAATTAAATCATCAATTTCTTTAACGTTATTACTAGTCATTTTTTCCTTAAAAGGGAAATTTAAATCCAGGTGGTAAACTAATACCTCCAGTTAACTTTGACATTTCTTCAGAAGTTTTTTGCTTTATTTTTAATTTAGCATCATTGTGTGCTGCTACAATTAAATCTTCAACTATTTCTTTTGGTTCCTTAAATAAATTATCACTTAAATAAATTTTTTTTACCTCTCCCTCTCCATTCATAATAACTTTTACTGCATCTCCACCAGATATTCCTTCAACTTCAATTTTTTTTAAAGACTCTTGTGCCTCTTTCATTTTATCTTGCATTTTTTTTGCTTGTGATATTAAATTTGTAAAATCTGCCATAAATTAATCCTTTTTTTCTATCTCTATTAACTCAGCATCTGGAAATGTATCTTTAATTTTTTTATAAGACTCTTCTTCTTTCGCCTCTTCTAAAGATTTATTTTTTTTATCAATCATTTGTTCTAAAAAAGATTTTTGTCCAGTTTTCTTAGTTAGCGTTATTACCCATCTTTCACCAGTCCATTCTAATAATTTTTCTGATAGATTTCTTACAAAATTTTTATTTAAATTTTCATTAAAAGCAATATCAATTTGACCATTTGAAAATTTAACTAGATTTACATTTCTTTCTAAATCAAATTTTAGTTCGATTTCCTTTTTTTCCGATGATAATTTTATAAGATTTTCAAAAGAAGTAATACTTTCTTTACTTATATTTTTTTCTACAGATTGATCTAAAGACTCTACATTCAATTTAGTTTGAATTATATTTTTAATTTGTTCTTTGGTATCTTTGTTTTTATCTATTTTTTTTTTACTAATCATATCTACATTTTCATTAGGTGAAACATTTTTATTTATTAAATTTATTAATTCATCTTGAGGTGGCATATCTTTTATATAAACTAGTCTCATCACAATCATTTCTAAAGACAATATTTGGTTTGCTACAACCGATAATTCTTCAATACCCTTTATGATAAATTGCCAAAAAATTACTAATGTTGAGATATTTATATCTTTAGAAATTGAATTAATTATTTCCGATTCCGACTCTGATAAAGATAAATCTCCATCTAAATCACCAAGATTTTTTTTTTGTAAAATAAAGTATACCATTTCTAATAAATCATTCAGAAAACTTTGTGGATCAACTCCTTCGTTAATTAAATTTCTTAGCCTTTCAATAGATTTTTTTTGATCTCCTTCAAAAATCTTTTCCAATATTTCAATAACTTTTGATCTATCTGCTATACCCAACATTTTTCTAATAAAATTTTCGTCTATTTCTTTTTCCTCTATTGACTGGCTGACAAGAGCTCTATCTAAAAGGGACAAAGAATCTCTAACTGAACCTTCTGAAGCTTTTGCAATTAGCTGAAGGGCTTGTTCTGATATTTTTCCATTTTCAAGTTTTGAAATTTTTTTAAGATTACTTAGTAAAATTTCAATTGGCACTCTACGTAAATCAAATCTTTGACATCTAGAAATTATGGTTACTGGTATTTTTTTTACTTCTGTTGTTGCAAAAATAAATTTTAAATGAGGTGGTGGTTCCTCTAAAGTTTTTAAAAGTCCATTGAATGCTTGCTTACTTAACATATGGACTTCATCAAGAATTATTATTTTATACTTAGCACTTGTCGGATTGTACTTTGAAGACTCTATCAATTCTCTGACATCATCAATTCCAGTTCTAGAAGCTGCATCCATCTCTAATACATCAAGATGTTTTGAATTAGAAATTTCATCACAACTACAAAACTCTTTAGTTTTAGACTCGCTACCATAATCAAAATGTTTATTACAATTTAATGCTTTAGCGATAATACGCGCAGTTGTTGTTTTTCCAACTCCCCTAATACCTGTTAATAAATAAGCATTAGGAACTTTATTTAATTTAATAGAATTAGTAATAGTTTGAATCATTACATCTTGACCCAAAAGTTCTGAAAATGTTTGTGGTCTATATTTTAAAGCAAGAATTTTTTTATTATTATCCATATTTCTTTAAGGAGACTGAACAGCAACCTGAAATATTTTCGTTGCGGCTGCTACGTTTCCGTCCTGACCGGGTTGTTCAAAAAATTCCACCCGCCGCCAGCCTCCAGCTTTATTATATCAGTATAAAATTAATAACTACAATATTCCTATAGGTTGTTTATTAATTTTCAAATCTGAATTGATTTGCTTCATAAACCCCAAGAATATCTAGTTTCTGAGTATGAAAACCTAGCTCTTCAAGTGCTTTTTGAAGTGAAGGTTGTTCTATATGACCCTCAATATCAATATAAAAGTTTACTTGTTCAAATGTATTTTTAACTGCAAAACTTTCTAATTTTGTTAAATTAACCCCATTTGTTGCGAACCCTCCTAAAGCTTTATACAGAGCTGCAGGTGTACTTTTAAGTTTAAATATACAACTAGTAATATATTTTTTCTCCTGTTTCAGCTCAGGATGGTTTACATTTTTTCCCATAATTAAAAAACGAGTAATATTTCCTGGTTCATCTTCTATTTTTGATTTTATGATTTCTAAGTTGTAAATTTTTGCTGCTAACTGAGAAGCTATAGCAGATTCACTTTTATCCTTTTTTTCTGAAATATATTTCGCTGAACCTGCTGTATCTGCTGCTATTATAGTTTTTAATTTATTTTCAGTAATTATTTTTTGACATTGTCCAATAGCCTGCGAATGACTTCTTACTGTTTGAATATTTTTTAACTCTGCTCCTTTAATAGCAAGTAAATTATGTGTAACTTTTTGAAAATGTTCAGCATGTATTTGCAGCTTATACTTTGGAATTAAATAATGTATATCAGCAACTCTACCAACCAAAGAATTTTCTATAGGTATAACTATTTTAAAATCCAGATCCTTTTCTGCAAGCTGAAAGACATCCTCAAAAGTTGAGCATGTTGTTACTTCAGCATTTGGAAAAACTTCTAAACTTGCTAAATGTGAGTAAGCCCCTTTTTCACCTTGAAAAGCTACTTTTATTTTTTTACTCATATTTTATTCATCTCTTTAATTACTTCATTTAAATCTTCTTTTGTATCTACACTCAATGGAGCTGAAAGACTTAATCCAGTTTTTATTATCATATTATTTTCTAATGCTCGCATTTGTTCTAGATTTCTTTTAATTTCTAATTCAGATCTTGAAAGCTTTACATACTTTGTTAAAGCAGCGTTTGTAAAGGCATAAATTCCTATATGATGGTAAATCTTATCTTTATCTAAATCTTTTTTTATGCGAAAAAAATCTTTAGTTAATACAAAATTATTTGTATTTAATTCTTCTTCGACTCTCACTTTTACAACATTTTTATCATTAATCTCTTCATTATTTTTTAATTTTGAAGCTAATGTTCCTATATCACACTTATTTTTTCTCATTAATCTTTCTAATTTTAATATATCTTCAGGTTTTATATTTGGCATATCTCCTTGCAGATTAATAATCAGATCCACATTATTTTTAAGTTTACTTATATACGCTTCATAAATTCTATCACTGCCTGAAAGATGATCCTCTTTTGTCAAAAGGGCATTTCCACCATTTCTTTTAATAATATTTATTATTTCCTCATCTGGTGTTGCCACAAATACCTCACCAACGTCTGATTCTTTTGCCCTATTTAATACGTGTACAATCATAGGAATATTATTAATTTTTTCTAATGGTTTATTTGGAAACCTTTTGGCCATTAAACGTGTTGGTATTATTATAGCGGTATTTTTCATAAAATATAAAATTATGCGTCTAACCGTCGCAAAATAAACTTATTAAAGTTTATTTTTTTGATTTAAGTCATGCTATATCTTAAACTTAATTGTACTAAACTTATTAAGTTTTTAAAATGAATAAAATTATTGTTTCGATAATACTTGCGTTAATTCTTATATTAGGAATAAATAAAATTACTGATGTAATATATTATGTAGAAAAACCAGAAAAATCTGCTTACCAAGTAGACGATGTAGCAACTATGGCTAGTTCATCAATTGAAGATAAATCAGATGAAACTAAAAATGGAGACATCATGGCATTATTTGCTTCTGTTAGTACTGATCAAGGCGAAAAAATTTTTAAAAAATGTGCAGCATGCCATAGTATAGCAAAAGGTGGAGGCAATAAAATAGGTCCCGCACTTTATAATGTTTTGGGAAGACAAATTGGATCGTTAGAAGATTATAAATATTCTAAATCAATGGCCTCTTATGGAAAAAAATGGACTGCTGAAGAAATGAATGGTTTTTTAATAAGACCTAAAGATTGGATTAAAGGAACTAAAATGGCTTTTGCTGGACTCAAAGATCCAAAAGAAAGAGCTGCTGTTATATTGTTCATGAATAAAAATGCTGATAGCCCTTTGCCTTTAAATTAATTTTAACTAAGACACCATTCAATAATACTTTTTTGTATATGTATTCTGTTTAAGGCAGCTAACCAAACTGCAGATTGTTTTCCATCAATGACTTCATTTGTAACCTCATCACCTCTATTTGCTGGCAAACAATGCATAAAAATCGATTCACTTTTGGCCACTTTCATAATTTTTGAATTCACTTGATATGGTTTAAAAACTTTTTTCTTTTTTTTTTTATTATTTTTATCGTTCATTGAAATCCATTTATCGGTCATTACGCAGTCAGCATCTTTTGCAGCTTCTAAGGCATCTTTAGTAACTAGAATTTTTGATTTATTTTTTTTTGCCCAGTCTAAAATTTTTTTATTTGGTTCATAACCTTTAGGACACGCTATGGAAAGTTCAAAACCAAACTGAACTGATGCTTCAATTAAAGAATAAACTATATTGTTTCCATCACCTAACCATGCAAATTTTTTATTTTTAACTGGGCCTTTTAATTCTTCAAAGGTCATTATATCTGACATTATTTGACAAGGATGATTTAGGTCAGTTAAACCATTAATTATAGGAATGCTTAAATATTTCGAAAAATCTAAAACTTTTTTATGTTTATAAGTTCTTAACATTATAATATCTGCATATTGAGATAAAACTTTTGCTGTGTCATGTAAACTTTCATCTCCACTTCCATAATGTATTTCATCAGGATTTAGTGTTAAAGATTTTCCACCAAGTTGTTTAACCGCAAGATCGAAAGAAATTCTTGTCCTGGTTGATGGTTTTTCAAAAATCATAACTAAAATCTTTCCATCTAGTAGGGCATCTTTATCTACAGAATTTTTATTTAGACCAAACCTATTTTTCTTTCGCAACTTAGCATTATCAAGGATTAGTCTTAGTTCACCTTTTGGAATATCTGATATATTAATGAAGTTTTTCAACTTTAACTCATTTCCTTACAAACTGTTTCAATCTTATTGATTGCCTCATCTAATTCATTATTGCTAACTACAAGAGGTGGAAAAAGTCTTATAACATTTTCTGCGGCTTTTACTGTTAACATTTTATGACTCATTAAGTTTTTTATGAACTCCGTGTTATCTACTATTGTTTTTAAACCTATTATTAAACCTACCCCTCTTATTTCAGAAATAATTTTTGGATACTTATTTTTAATTTTATTTAACTCACCATAAAAATATTCACCTTTTTTTTTTACATTTTTTAAAAAATCTTTTTCAAAAATAATATCAAGGACAGCATTTCCTACTGCCATTGCTAGTGGATTTCCTCCAAATGTGCTGCCATGAGTTCCGGCGGTCATTCCAGCAGAGACTTTTTTCGTAACTAAGCATGCTCCTAATGGAAATCCTCCACCTATACCTTTAGCTATTGGAACAATATCGGGAGTAACTCCTGATTTTTCAAATGCAAAAAAATTTCCAGTTCTATAAGCACTTTGTACTTCATCTAAAATCAAAAGTATTCCATGCTCATCACATAATTCTCTTAAACCTGTTAAACAGAAATCAGGAATAACTTTAATGCCACCTTCCCCCATAATAGTTTCAACCATGATTGCTGCAGTATTTTTATTAATAGCTTTTTTTATTGATTTATGGTCAGCATCTGATTTTTTCTGAGAACCAGGAAATGCTACTTGATCGAAACCATCTACTTTAGGACCAAACCCCTCAGTATGTTTAGGGTTATTTGCTGCAAATAATGCTGCTAATGTTCTTCCATGAAAAGCTCCTTCAAAAGTAATAATTCTATTTTTTTCAGGTTTACCAATTTTATGGAAATATTTTCTAGCAATCTTTATGCTTGCTTCTGTTGCTTCTGTTCCAGAATTTTGAAAACAAACAAAATCAGCGAAAGTATTGTCTGTTAATCTTTTAGCTAATCTTTCTTGATCTGGAATAACAAAAGCATTAGATACATGCCATAATTTTTTGGATTGTGTTTGTATAGTTTTTACTAAATGTTCATGACAGTGACCAAGTATATTCGTAGCTATACCTTGTACAAAATCAAGATATTTGTCTCCATTTTCTGCAAATAAATAACTTCCCTTTCCTTCTTTAAAAGAGATATCTTTCCTTGCATATGTGCCTAGAACTGAGCTCATAAATAAACTAAGATTTAATTTTATAACCTTTTTTAAATAAAATATATGAAGCAAACCAAGAAACAAAGC
>MDSV01249765.1_pt1 | contig 22141 bp, 24 predicted proteins | sample 810851 | NCBI WGS metagenome assembly MDSV01 (sample SAMN05326640, study PRJNA326480) | marine metagenome | isolation source: seawater | place: Atlantic Ocean: North East | collected 2012 | reverse complement strand
GAGCTTGTTGGCAGCATTTATAGCTCTGAGCTTATATAAATCAAAAGTGAAAATAGGTTTCATGAAGATTGGCGTGAATGTAATTACGATAGCTTTGATAGCGTACTCAATTTTACAAATTTATGGTTTAAATGTAAAAAAAGAATTCGACCCAATCTTAAGCTTCATTGAAAAAGAAAGTAATGTTAATTTTCTAAAACTAGATAATACAAATGAAGTGTTTGAGAGTATCTCAAGATCAAAAAATATAACTATGATAGACCTATGGGCTGACTGGTGTGTTGCATGTAAAGAGTTAGATAAATATACATTCAGTGATCAAAGAGTTTATAAATCTCTAAATAAGATCAACATTATAAAGTTTGATGTAACAGAAAATAATACTGACCATTCAAAATTCTTGAGCGATTACAAAATATATGGCCCACCCGCATTGATGTTTTTTGATAATAATGGAACTGAAATAAAATCAGCAAGAATCGTAGGTTTCATAGATGCAGATAAGTTTTTAGACAAACTAGAAAGTCTCAATTTAAATTAATAATACAAAAATCTTGTAAATTCCCTAAAATTCTGATAACTTCTATTAAAATTCATCAAAGGGGTAGTTTTGATAGACATACTGGTTATTAATGGGCCCAATCTTAATTTATTAGGTATGAGAGAACCTGAGATATATGGTAAAGAATCCCTGTCAGATGTAGAAAATTCACTCATTAATTTATCTGATAAAAATAATGTTCAAATTAAGCTTTTTCAGTCAAATGCTGAGCATGAGATCATAGATGCAATACAAAATGCCAATTCTGAAGGTATTAAATTTATAATCATAAATCCTGGCCCTCTAACACATACTAGTATAGCTCTGAGGGATACATTTCTAAGCACTCAAATCCCTTTCATAGAAGTTCATATATCAAATATTCATAGAAGAGAGGAATTTAGAAAAAAATCATATCTAAGTGATATTTCTAATGGAGTTATCGTTGGTTGTGGTACACGTGGATATAAGTATGCACTGCTAGAGGCTATTGAATACATCAAGGAGTAACTATGGATTTAAGAAAAATAAAAAAACTTATGGAGCTTTTAGAGGAGTCTGGCATTTCAGAAATTGAAGTTAAGGAAGGCGAAGAATCAATAAAACTCTCTCGCATGTCAAATATTCAACAACCTATAGTTTATCCGCAAAGTTCTGGAGTTGTTACAAATGATAGAGCTGCTGACCCAAAACCTAAGACTGAAGACGTCAAAGAAGATTCAGTATCCGAGGGAACAACAATTGATTCGCCAATGGTGGGTACATTTTATAGAGCAGCATCACCTGAATCAAAAGCATTTGTTGAAAAAGGTCAAAGAGTAAATAAAGGGGATACAGTCTGTATACTTGAAGCTATGAAAATGATGAATCAAGTAACTGCTGAGGAAAGTGGCACAATAGTAGAAATTTTAGCTAAAGATGCTGAGCCTGTGGAGTTTGGCCAGCCACTATTTATAATTAAATAATATGATTGAAAAAATATTAATTGCCAATAGAGGGGAAATAGCATTACGTATTTTGCGATCTTGTAAAAAGCTAGGAATTAAAACTGTAGCAGTACATTCGACTGTAGATAGACAACTACCTCATGTTAGAATGGCCGATGAATCTGTTTGTATTGGGTCTGCTGATCCAAAAAAGAGTTACCTCAATATTCCCTCGATTATAAGTGCTGCAGAATTGACTAATGCTGATGCAATTCATCCTGGCTATGGATTCCTATCGGAGTCTGCGCAGTTTGCTGAAATTGTAGAATCAAATAAATTTATTTTCATTGGGCCATCTAGCAAAGTACTTAAAAAGATGGGTGATAAAATTAAAGCCAAAACTGCCATGAAATCATTTGGCGTCCCATGCATACCTGGATTTGATGGAATTCTTCCTGATGATCCTAAAAAAGTGTTGAAAGATGCTGAGACTGTTGGATTTCCGATAATGTTGAAAGCTATCCATGGTGGTGGTGGTAGAGGCATGATGATAATACATAATCCAAAAGAACTAGCAGATGGAATGCAAATTACAAAGTCTGAAGCAGAAAATGCATTTGGAAATGGTGATCTTTATTTTGAAAAATACTTTGATAAGCCTAGGCATATAGAAATACAAGTACTCTGCGATAATCATGGTAATGCAATTCACCTTGGAGAACGAGATTGTTCTCTACAAAGAAGGAACCAGAAAGTTATAGAAGAAACAACTGCAGTAAATATTTCTAGAGAGGATATAAGTAAAATTGGCAATATATGTACTGAGGCTTGCATAAAACTTGGCTATACAGGTGCAGGCACTTTTGAGTTTTTATATCAAGATGGCTCATTTAGCTTTATCGAGATGAATACTAGAATACAAGTTGAACATCCTGTTAGTGAATTTCTTACAGGCATAGACCTAATTTCCGAGCAAATATTAGTTGCATCCGGAGAGAAACTAACTATCAGACAAGATGATATTAAGTTTAGTGGACACTCAATAGAATGTAGAATAAATGCGGAAGATCCTGTAACCTTTATGCCATCTCCAGGTCATATCAGCCAGTTTCACCCGCCAGGTGGGCCGGGAGTAAGGATAGACTCACATATCTACTCAGGTTATGATGTTCCTCCGAATTATGATTCATTAATTGCAAAAATAGTCACGCATGCTGAGAACAGGAAAACTGCAATTAAAAAAATGTTATTCGCACTTGATGAAACAGTAATTACTGGTATCAAAACAAATATTGAGCTTCATAAGAGACTTTTGCAAAGTGATTTTTTTATGAATGGCGATTTTACCATAAATACTCTGAATAAGTTTATTAAAGAAAACTAGCAATTTCCCTTTAACACTAATCATTAAAATTGTAAGATAATAAAATCTTTAGTTAAAACAGTTCATACCTATAATGTTTTGACGACGAAGGGGTAAGTATAAAAAATGAATAAAATAAAGAAAGTTAAAACCAGCTCTCTTAGTAAAACAATTAAAAGTGAAACTCTGACATATATAGATAAAATGAATGGGCAAGGAGTGTCAGATTTACATAATATTTTTATATCTGAGGTAGAAAAATCACTAATTTCTGCTGTTTTAGATCATTTAGGTGGTAACGTCACAAAAACAGCTAGTTACCTAGGGATTAATAGAGGAACACTAATAAAAAGAATAAAAGATTATGGCCTAGCATATAAATGAACTATGCAAAAAAAAAATTAGCTATATTAAGTGTCTCTGATAAAAAGAACATTGATAAGCTAGCACGAGAACTTATAAAAAATAACTATATTATTCTATCAACTGGTGGTACGGCTAATTATTTAACATCAAAAAGAATTGAAAATATTTCTATATCAAAATTTACGGGTTTCGAAGAGATATTAGATGGTCGAGTTAAAACTCTTCATCCTAAAATACATGCTGGAATTCTAGCGAAAGACCAATCATCAATAGCTGATTTAAAAAATGAAAAATATTCACTGATTGATATGGTAGTTGTCAACTTATATCCTTTTGAACAAACTATATCAAAAAAGAATTGCACATTTGAAGATGCTATTGAAAATATAGATATAGGCGGACCTACAATGCTAAGAGCAGCAGCAAAAAATTTTCAGAGAGTTACTGTAATAACTGAGCCTGAGGACTATACAAGGGTAATTAAACAATTAAAGCTTAATGGTGAAACAAGTTCTACCACGAGAATAGAACTGGCAAAAAAAGTATTTAATAAAATTTCTCATTATGATTCAAAGATATTTAATTATTTAAACAAAAAAATTAAAAACTCAGATAGCATATTCCCAAATACTCTAAACCTAAAGTTAAATAAGAAAAATGAATTACGTTATGGAGAAAACCCTCATCAGAATGCAGCAATATATGATATTGAAAACTATCCGAGTAGCGGATTTGACTATAAGCAATTAGCTGGAAAAGAACTATCATATAATAATTTAGTAGACACAGAAAGTGCTGTTTCATGCGTCAAACAATTTAAAAAAGCAGCCTGTGTTATAGTTAAACATGCTAATCCATGTGGAGTTGCAGAATCAGAAAACCTATCAAAATCTTATAGTTTAGCTTATAAAACAGATCCAACATCTGCATTTGGCGGGATTATTGCTTTTAATAAAAAGCTAGATTCTGAAGTAGTCAAAAAAATAATATCTCAACAATTTGTTGAAGTAATTGCAGCGCCGGGTTTTGGTAAAGACTGTATGGCCATAATAAAATTAAAACCAAATATCAGATTGCTAAAAATAAATAACTTTAAAAAGGTAACTAGAGAAATTGAATTGAAGTCATTAAAAAATAAGATATTGCTTCAGGAATGTGACTCTATTGCTATTAAAGAAAAAGATCTTAAGATTGTGACAATTAAAAAACCTACTAAAGCGCAAATTTCAGACTTAGTCTTTGCGTTTAAGGTATCTAGATATGTGAAATCTAACTCAATAATACTTGCAAAAAATGGAAGAACGCTTGGTATAGGTGCAGGACAAATGAGTAGAATAGATTCAACTAATATCGCTAAAACTAAAGCTAAAAATCATAATATTTCTTTGAAAGGATGTGTTTTGGCCTCAGAAGCATTTTTTCCATTCAGAGATAATGTAGATCTTGCAAAAAAAATAGGAGTTACGGCGATTATACAGCCAGGTGGCTCATTAAAAGATAATGACATTATAGAAGTTGCCAATAAACACAAGATATCAATGGTGATGAGCGGTATAAGGGTTTTTAAACACTAATTTATGAAAATACTTATTTTAGGACAAGGCGGGAGAGAACATGCTATTGCATGGCAGATATCTCAGTCAGATAAAATAAAGAAAGTTTATATATGTCCAGGCAATGGTGGAACTGCAAAAGAAAAAAATATTGAAAATGTTGACTTATTAATGTCAGATACATTATCTCTTATTAAATTTGTAAAAAAAGAAAATATTGATTTAACCATTGTCGGTCCTGAAGGACCTCTTGTTGATGGCATAGTTGATGAATTTAATAGGCATAATCTTAAAATATTTGGTCCTACAAAAAAATATGCTCTCTTGGAGGGATCTAAAGTTTTCTCTAAAGAGTTTATGAAGCATTACGATATACCGACGGCAGACTATCAAATGTTTTCCTCAGCAAAAGAGGCTAAAGATTTTACTGAAAATAAAAAACATCCAATAGTTATTAAAGCTGATGGCTTAGCTGCAGGTAAAGGTGTAGTCGTTTCATTAGATAAAGATGAGTCTTTCGTTGCAATAGACAACCTTCTAGCTTCTGAACATTCAAATCATATTGTGATAGAAGAATTTCTTAAAGGGCAAGAATTATCAGCCATTTATGTATGCAATTATAAGGGCTGTTCGTTCGAAATAGCCCTACCTTGGACGAAAGATTATAAATCAAGAGATGAGTATAACGCTGGTCCAAATACAGGTGGTATGGGAGCTATTAGCCACCCTCTATGCTATGAACATAAGAACTCTATATTTAAATTACATATTGATATTGAGAAAGTAATGATTAAGACAATATCTGCTATTAATGATTATAATAAGAGAGCAAATAATGGATATCTCGGCTTTTTATACATAGGTTTAATGATAGATGATCAGAATAAAATAAAAGTTCTTGAATATAATTGTAGGCTTGGAGATCCTGAGACACAAAATCTTATGCTAACCCTACACAACAAAGATATAAATTTATTAGACCTTATAATAAATCAACCAGTCAATAATATTAAAGATATTAATCTAGATAGAATTGATAAAGAAGATGCTAACTTTTGTTGCACTTTAGTGCTCGCAGCACAAGGTTATCCAGGCAAGTATAAGAAGCACTTCTATATTGACCATAGCGATGTCATCGAAAATAATAAAGTCAAGATTTTCCATGCTGGCACAGTTTTAAAGAACAATAAACTGCAATCAACAGGTGGTCGAATATTGACTGTTAATGTATATGCTGATAATAAAGATGATGCGATAGCTACCGCATATGAAAATATAAAGAAGATTAAAATTTTTGAAGACGAGGAGATGTTAGTTCGAAATCAAGATCTAGTTTTTTATAGAGAGGATATTGGAACCTAATTATCTTTTCATTGAATCAAAGAATTCAGAATTAGTCTTAGTAGACTGTAATTTGTTAAGCATAAATTCCATTGCATCAAGTTCATCCATAGAGTGAAGTACCTTTCTAAGGATCCAAATCTTTTGAAGCTCATCAGGGGTTGTTAGTAATTCTTCTCTTCTAGTTCCGGATCTATTTATATTTATAGCAGGATAAATTCTTTTTTCAGCTATACGTCTATCCAAATGAACTTCCATGTTGCCTGTTCCTTTAAATTCTTCATAAATAACTTCATCCATTTTAGAACCTGTGTCTATTAAAGCAGTCGCCAATATAGTTAAACTTCCACCTTCTTCAATATTTCTAGCTGCACCAAAAAATCTTTTAGGTTTTGTTAAGGAATTAGCATCAACACCGCCAGATAATACTTTACCGGATGATGGAGCGATAGTATTGTATGCACGAGCGAGTCTAGTAATAGAATCTAGCAAAATAATTACATCTTTTTTATGCTCAACCAGTCTTTTGGCTTTCTCTATGACCATTTCTGCGACTTGTACATGCCTATGTGCGGGCTCATCAAAAGTACTGGCAACAACCTCTCCTTTTACCATTCTAGACATTTCAGTAACTTCCTCGGGCCTTTCATCAATCAGTAGAACGATTAGTATTGACTCAGGATTATTAGTGATTAAGCTTTGGGCAATTTGTTGCAACATTATTGTCTTTCCAGCTTTTGGCGGAGATATAACCAACCCTCTTTGTCCTTTACCGATGGGTGCTGCAATATCAACTAATCTGCCTGAAATATCTTCTCTGCTTCCATTACCACACTCGAGCCTTAGTCTTTCATTAGCATGCAATGGCGTAAGGTTTTCAAACAATATTTTATGTTTAGAATTTTCGGTAGAATCAAAGTTGACATTGTCAACTTTTAATAGTGCAAAATATCTTTCACCCTCTTTTGGCGGTCTTATTTTACCGGCTACCGTATCACCAGTTCTGAGTGAGAACTTGCGAATTTGACTTGGAGATACATAAATATCGTCTGGACCAGCTAGATATGAACTTCCGGCATTTCTCAGGAATCCAAACCCGTCTTGTAAAATTTCTAGCACGCCACCTCCAGATATATCTTCTCCACTAGAAGAGTGACTTTTTAGAATAGTAAAAATGACATCTTGTTTCCTAAGTCGGCCGACATTCTCAGCACCCATTTTTTCTGCCATGGTGACAAGTTCTTGAATTGGTTTTTCTTTTAATTCCGTTAAGTTCATATTTTGTTAAGTTTGTTATATTGAATTCTTTTTATGATGAGGAGCGCGGCAAAGTTTCTATTTTTTATTATATATTCTCATCTAGTAATTTATTTAATTCAGACTTTGTGAGTACGCCAACGCTGGTAGCTTTTAACTCTCCATTTTTAAAAATTAGGATCGTAGGGATTCCCCTAATTCCATAATTTGGGGCAGTAGCAGGATTTTGGTCGATATTTAGTTTAGTAAATTTGAATTTGCCTTCATATTCAGGTGCTACTTCATCAACTATGGGCCCCAATACCTTGCATGGACCGCACCATTCTGCCCAAAAATCTACAAGTACTGGCATTTCTGATTTTAAAACTTCTGTTTCAAAATTAGAATCTGTAATATCTAGTACTGAACTCACTATATTTTTCCTCTTTATTGATTAAATAATCTGATATGTATTGTGATTTGACTACGAATAATCATATATTATTAGTTTTTAAATATATGTCAAGCATTATTCATATTAGTCATCATTCAAAAATTTTTTTAGCTTGATAGAAAATGTTCTATCAATTGATTCAAACAAAAGACAAGATGATCCACCTTGTGTTCTGATTTTTCCAGATGCTCCAGGATTAGCTATATAAGGCCTAGAGCTAGTATCTACAATATGTTTATGCGTATGTCCATATATAACTAGAAATGCATCGGGGAACTCTTTCCTAAGCGAATCATGATAATTTGGAGAATTATTATGACCATGTGTCACGACGATTTTTCCTAACTTTGTTTCTATAGTTTCAACATCGTTTATAGAACTAAAATTATCATTATTGCCATTTACAGCATAAGTTTTTTTTGACATCGCCTTTAATGAATCAATTATATTCTCATCCATAATATCACCAGCATGTATCACATAATCATCCTCTCTAACCAAGTTAAATATATTTGGATTTAGATATCCATGAGTATCAGAAATGATAATAATTCTGAAATTATTTTCCTTGATAGAATTATGATTTAACATTAATGATATATTGATTATTAAAAAATTGTTGCGCCAAAGACTTTAACTAAATCATCCTCGATTCCAAGGACTAGTCTTCCAAGAAATTCTCCATCAACTTCCTCGCTTTTTTGCTTATAAAGAACTGTAACATGTTGATTACGTCGCAAGCAGCCAAAGAATTGATGATTCGGAGACAGGCTTGTTAGCATTTTATTTCCAGCCCACTGTTTACCTATCTCTACTTCATTTGCACCAAATAACATCTCTTTTGAGAAATGTTTTGTGAAACCGCCATAATCTTTCTTGTTAGATGACTCAATCAGACCGTCCCATATGGGATTAGCAATCTCTAAAATTTCCTTATCTGTCATCTCAACAAGATTCATTATAATTCACTAGAACTCATAGATACTCTGGGTATTTATGCTTTATTTTCACTCTCTGATTCTTCATCAATTAAGTGATAAAGCGGAGCTTTTTCCATTGTGAATTTGCCTGTTTTAGGATCGCGTCTGGAAACTGTTAGACAATGCCAATTTTCATCATCTAGTTTTAAGAAGTCACCTCTATAATAGTAGCCAGGCCATCTAGTTTCTTCTCTGAACATTGTATGCTCTGCTACACATTGAGAAACGAGTGCACGATGTTTTAATTCCCATGCTCTCATTAATTGATGTAGATCTTCAGCACCAACATTTTCAAGATCTTCTTCGAGGATGCCTAGTAGCTCTAAGCCTCTTTTCAAACCTTTGCCGTTTGTCATATAGTTAGTACCAATACCACCTACATAATCATCCATAATTTTTTGTAGTCTCTGAAGGCCTTGAATAGGTAATAGATAACTTGGAGATACTGTACCTGCAGTTATCTCGTTGCGACCAACTGTATAATTTTCAAGAGGTTTATAAATTTCCTCTTTAAATTTTTCACATTGAGCTTCAGTAACTTTAATTCCGTTAGCTTTGCCATCATTAATGTATTGAACAGCTGCTTTTGCACAAAGTCTTCCTTCTGTGAATGAGCCTGAGGAGAATGCATGAGCTGTTCCTCCAGCAGCATCCCCTGCAGCAAATAGTCCATCTATAGTCATCATTCTATTGTAGCCCCAGAAATACTCCGGTATCCCGCCTGATATGTCTTCAGGTCCACTAACCCATGCGCCTGAACATGTAGCATGTGAGCCCATAACATATGGTTCAGATGTGGTAAGTTCTGGGTTTTGATATTTAGGATCTATATCTTGTGATGCCCATACAACCGCTTGTCCAACCGTCATCCCAAGAAAATTTTCCCAACCAATAACTTCTAGATGGGGATCTTGAAATGCTTCCATTGTCACCATGTGTATAGGACCTCTTCCAGCTGCTGTTTCTTGGATGAACGCATGATTCCTAAGACAGGTAGGAGTAGGTATATGGTCGATATATTCTCCAACCATTTCTTTTGTTTGGTCATACCATGTTTTTTCATAGTTATCACCATAAGCATTTTGAGTATATGTTTTAAGGTGAAGGAAGTAAGCTCCAACAGGGCCATATCCATCTTTAAATCTAGTTAATACTATACGATTCTCCATTTGAGTCATCTTAGCACCTACGGCAATCGGAAGAGCATAAGCTGATCCATTACTCCAAGGAGCATACCAAGTACGGCCCATACCCTCGCCGACAGATCTCGGTTTAAAGATGTGAGATGCTCCACCAGCTGCGCAGATAACAGCTTTAGCACGGAATACATAGTGGTCACCAGAGCGCATATTAAAACCAGTTGCACCACCGACACGATTGTCATTTGTTTCATCCATTAAAAGATGTGTGATCATAACTCTGTTATAAACTTTATCAGCTGATTTTTTAGCCGCTTCCGCTACAATAGGTTTATAGCTCTCACCATGAATCATAATCTGCCATTTACCTTCTCTCTGGTATTGACCTGTTTTTTCATTACGCATTAGCGGTAATCCCCATTCCTCAAACATATGTACGCATGAGTCAACGTGTCTTGCCATATCATAAGCTAAATCCTCACGGACCATGCCCATTAAATCATTTCTTGCATATCTTACATGGTCTTCGGGTTGATTCTCATCCCATTGCATGCCCATATAACAGTTAATTGCGTATAACCCTTGGGCAACAGCACCACTTCTGTCAATGTTAGCTTTTTCAGCACAGACGATCTTCATATCTCGTCCCCAATACCTTGCTTCAAAGGTTGCTCCAGTACCGGCCATTCCACCACCAACAACTAGAATATCGCAATCTTCATAATGTGTTTTAAATTTAGCCATTAGTAGTACACTCCTTGTTTTAATTTACCAACCTTTTCCATTACAGGTAAGCCTGTTGTAGAAACAGGAACTTTGCCAGTTTTAAGATACTTTGGTTCTCCATACAATTGATTATTAGCATGCGCCTCTTTATTAGGGACATCTTTCTCTGCCAAGTGAGGTATATATTTACCCCATGGTTTGGTTGTTATTGGAGAAACAAAACTTTTCATATGGCCGTTTCTAAATTTTATCTTCCAGCTGATTACGCCTTTTTCTTCTTCTCTTAGTACTCTAACTTTGTGGCCCATAGGTGCAAAATCTGCATAACCTCGAACATCTATTGCATTTTGAGGGCATGCTTTTACGCAAGAATAACATTCCCAACAGAAGTTAGGTTCGATGTTTACAGCTCGACGTATAAGTTTGTCGATATGCATAATATCTGAGGGACAGATATCTACACAGTGACCGCATCCATCGCATCTGGTCATATATACAAAAGTTGACATAATATTTCTCCGTTAATCTATAATTCTTTTAATAATTCTGTGGTTCAGATCTTTTAATACCTAGTCCATATTGTTTTGGTAAATCTGCTGGTTCTGGTAAATCATCCCTAGATCCATCTGCCTTAGCGAGGTGTTTCTGTATTGCAGCACCTGGTTTGTAGAACATATGCGCAAATTTAGACCAGTATACACCACCAAATAAAACAACATTTGAAATAACAAACATAATAAAGAACAACATTGCCAAGCCTATTGAATTTGATGATTGAAAAAAGGACCATAATAAAGCAAATGTTGATGTAAGAACTAGAGACATAACAAATAGGTCAGCAAATACTATTCTACTCCAAGCATTTCCCTCTGAGCGTACATCTACTCTCTGAATAAACCAAAACCAATATCCACCTATGCATGTCATGATAGCGCCAACATGCCATATAATAGGCCATACAGATGATGCTGATGTACTACTAAAGATTAAGATTGCTGAAGATACCCAGAATGCAATAGTGCCATACATGCCTAATAAGTGAGTAATTCTTCTTGTGACTCCACAAAATTCGGCTGAAGTAGCCACATCATGTGCTAAGGTTTTCACAACAATTGATACTTTTTTTGCAGTGGGTACTGTGTTAGTTGCAGATAGTTTTGCCTTTTTTGCATTTTCAAAAAAGAATTTGACATTTTTCTTATGCACCATATCCAGCAGAACTCCGCCTACTGTAAATAAAACCATTAGTATTAGAAAGGCTTGCATAGCAAGCATAGGAATATTAAAGACATTTTCGACGAATGGGTTAACTGTAATCATAATTTCTCCAGATTATTCTCTTTTTAGCTTTGTAATTGTCTACTTCTTTCGCTTGATTTTACTGGTCCTTCTGTGATTTTGAAGGATTTAGGTAGAGAAAATTTATCACTGAACGAAGATGTCTTGCTTTTGCGTGTAATCGAGCTTCCAGTTATAGTTTTTATGAATTTTGGCATAATCTCTCCTTTGTTAAATACCTGCTTGGGAAAGATTATAATATATTATTTGGTTGTTGGGAATTAATTATTAGGAAATAATTATATTCTTTTTAACCATATAATTTAAAGGGATTGATAATAGTTCATTAAAATCTCTGCAACTTCTTTTCTGGCAAATTCTCCCGGCAACTTCTCTCCATTAGACAGCATTTCCCTCACTTTTGTGCCAGATAATAAAACAAAATCATCTTGATCATGGTCGTCAACATCTCTCATCATAACAACTTTATTGAGTTTTTTTGAATAAGCAGTGTGGTCTGCAGAAAAAATTTTGAGTTTGAGTGAATTTTTAACCACATCCGACTCAAAAATTTCTTGTGCCTCAAATGGCCCATAATAATCCCCGACACCGGCATGATCTCTTCCAACTATTAAGTGACTGCATCCAGCATTTTGACGAAAGACCGCATGCAAAAGGGCTTCTCGTGGTCCAGCATATAGCATATCAAATCCAAATCCCGAGATGATTACAGTGTTCTCTGGGAAGTATAGTTCTACCATTTTTGCGATTGCGGCATTGCGGACATCTCCCGGTATATCTCCTTTTTTTAGTTTTCCTAAAGTCATATGAATTAAAACACCATCAGCTTTGATTCTATCAAGTGCCATTTTACACAGCTCTTCATGAGCTCTATGCATTGGGTTCCTCGTTTGAAAAGCAACAGTTGTATTCCATCCTGCTGATGAGAGCATCTCTCTTATTTCTGGAGCCGTTGCAAAAGTCCCAGGAAACTCAGACGGGAAATAACTATAATTCAAAACTTTGATTGTTCCGGATATTAAGTAATTACCGAGGTCCATAAAATTAGCTACACCAGGATGCCGAGTATCCGTAGTACCAAAAATTTTATCAGCGATAAACTTAATTTCTTCATCGGTTAGTTTATCTATAGCTGTGATGTGTTGGGTAGCCAATATTGGGTTTCCATCCACATTTGGATCAAGTAGAGCGACCTCATTACCAACATTGAGCCCGTCAACTTTTTTTGACAAATTAATTATTGGTACTGGCCAAAATAGTCCATCTTTAGTACACATATTTTCTGCGACACTTAGAGTGTTTTCTTTGTCCATATAACCTTCTAGGGGAGTGAAATAACCTGCTCCTAGCATCACTGCATTAGCTGCAGCTGCTGAATTTAAGAGTAATTTTGGCATGCTTTTTGTTGCCTCTAGAATAGAGTTTCTATTAGATGAGTCCTCTATGTATAAGGGTTTCAATGTGTCAGAGCCGTGGGGTTCTATCAAATTTTTCATAAAATATCCATAAGTTTATAGTTATATTGCCATTGATGATCGTGAAGACTAATACTATAATCAACGTTGCGTTAAAATTAAAGAACTTTTTATATTATAATATGGTCTTAAATGTAGACCAAAATGGAAAGAAAAACACTAAAGGAAGGAGAATATGGAAGAAATTCTAGAAATAAGGGACGGTTGCACTACACCCAGCCAGTTATTAAAGAGTAAGGCTTTTGCTAAGTTTTTAAATATTTATAAAAAACAATTCATCAAAGAGTTAAAAGATCGAGAAAACACTGATCTTAAAGATGATGTCTTGCATAAGATCGATTATATAGAAAATATTTCTCCGAGCACGTTTATATCAATAATTGAAGGCGTTACACCATTTTCTGGTGATGAACTCAGAGATAACAGAGATTCTGTCAAGTTTATTGATGGTGCTTTTCATCATTATAGGACTAAATCATATACTAGACTTGTTAGACTTCATAATGAAGTCATCGATGGACAGCTGGACCCTGAAGCTATCAAAGACAAAGTTTCTCTAAAAGCAGATCAACTGTCAGAATTAATCCTTGAAACAAGAAGAATTTTAATGATCCGAGTAGGTCTTGGTCAGGGAGTTAGAAGATCTCAAGGTCTGGAATGTCATCCAAATGTATCTGTTGGAGAAATTTCTGGTCATTTTGTGAGTCTACCCTCAGATTATTCTAATTTAGGCCAGGTACCAATGACTACCTCAGCTGATATGAGAACTGGGGTTTATTATACTACCCATGCTAATAAAAGAGCATTTCCATTCTTTGCTTTAGACCATAATCCAATTAAGAATGATAAATTTAAACCCGAGGAATATGTTGCTATTCCATTTGAGATTGGAGCGTGGAACATTCTATGCTATATACATAAATCAAGAGGATATATTGAGTTAGAACCAGGTTTGCTTAATTTATTTCCATTTTCTAAAGTTGATAACATCACTAAGAAACAACCAGATGGTATATTTATTTTAGGATGTCCTAATTCAAATATGGATGACCTAGGCTACTATCATGACAAGGAAAATAATATCCTTGTTGGATTAATTCCTGGATTAGATGAATGTCAGTATTTTGGCTATGGCAAAAAACCTATGTTAACTCTACATAATGTTCTTTGTATTTTAAATGGAGAACTACCGCTTCACTGTGGAGCTACACGTTATGTAGTAAAGTTTGATGAAAAAACTGATCAACCGTACATATTTGATTCATTTATTAAGGCTGATGATATGGGTAGAGCAACTCTTGAAGGTGATACTCCTATGTTTTATGGAACTGAAACAGGAGCATTTGCGTGTCTAGATGGTTTTAGTGAACATGCAAAAATGCAAATGGAAGGCCGAGAAATTGGCTATAACAAGCATTCAGGTACGAATGCAAGACAAATAGTACCCGTAACAGATTATTCTGAAATCTCAACAGGATCAGAATTAGATATTCTCTTATATCTGAATAATTATGAACTTATTGAGCCAGGAGTATCTTGTATGAAAACCGAGATGAAACCTGATAAAGTTTTAGAATATTTTAGAAGTGGCGCTAGAGTCGCAGCAGGTAGTACACAAACTCACCGTGGAGATGTGGAAATAAGCTATTGGGCGAATCCTTTTCCATTATTGAAAGATAAAGAATGGAAAACTTTACCTCAGCATGCAGATGTATGCCAAAAGTTTGAGAAGATAGAAGAAAAATTTTGGGATAATTTCAAAACACGAGCTAAGAAAGGAAAAATGAAAATAGGAGTAGCACATAGTATGTTGATGGCGGGTGTTTATAAAGAAAGTAGCGACAAACTACTGAAAAAATGTGGCTTTCAGGATAGGGACCTCGTTGAACATGAAGGACCTGAACGTGCTGCTCATGATATGATTGAGTTAATCAAGACTACCGCAATTGAGAAACGTAAAGCTCTAGGTAAAAAAGATCTGAAAGAGGTAGATGTAACTGTAGCTACTATAGGTGATAGTAGAACTGGTAAATCTGAAATGGCTGAGAAGATGGAAGGTGTTCTTAACATGAGTTTAATTTAGAATACTTTTAGGTATTTATTAAACTCAATTTATCCTGCTCACGGTCATATTCTGTAGACTCTCTTACGTCAAGAATAGTAATCTTATAGGTGAGGTTTTTACCACATAAGTAATGATTTCCATCTAGAGTGATCTCGTCTTTCTCAATGCCTGTGACTTTGAAGTCTTTTTTATTTCCGTCTTTGTTAATAAATGCTATTACTTCATCTATTTTCCTGAATTGCTCAGGCACATTTGAGATGTTATCTTTGATAATTAGAGCTTCATCATATTCTCCAAATCCATCATTTGGACTTATAGCAACTTCAATAACATCTCCAGTTTTTTTTCCGATCAGTGCTTCTTCAATTTTTGGAAGTAACTTTTTACCTTGACCATGAATTAAAGTGACTGGATTTTCAACCTGTTCAAGTATCTCAGATCCTTCATAGATCTCATATACTAAGATGACGAACATGTTATTTTTGATTTGATTTTGACTCATAATATCCTTAATTGGTTTGTATTATATTAGTATTGTATAATAAAATTAACAATACTTTATTGGGTAGAAATTTAATGAACAAAATAGATAAAATAGTTATATTGGGTGGTAGCGGTTTTATTGGAGCTCAACTAGCAACTAAACTATCGTCTATGGCTGAAAAAATCATTATACCGACAAGAGATATAGAATCTAATCAAGGGCTTAAGATGATTCCTAATCTTGAAATAATGCATTTAGATGTCAAAGATGATAGATCAGTTAACCTATTGTTTGACAAGAGCGACCTGGTTATAAACACGATTGGGATTTTAAATGAATTTGATCAGGATAATAGTTTTGATAATATCCACTATCAACTAACAAAAAAAATATCTAACTGTCTTAGACAAAATCAAGTAAAAAGATATTTACATATTAGCTCTCTAAATGCTGATGCAAAGTCTAGTGGTAAGTATCTAAAGTCCAAGGGTAAAGCAGAAGATTATTTGTTAAGCGAGACCTCTAGTTTCTGCAATGTTACCATTTTCCGACCATCAATAGTATTTGGAGAAAATGATTCATTTTTTAATAAATTTTCCACACTCCTAAAAATTTTTCCTGTTTTTCCTCTTGCATGTCCTAATTCAAAATTTATGCCAGTTTATGTGGAAGACCTAACAGATTATATGATTAGCACAATTAATAATGTTAAAACATATAAGCAGAGTATTGATGTAACAGGTCCAAATGAATATACGTTCAGAGAATTAATCGGACACACATTAACAGCATTGAACATTAGGAGAATCATTATACCTCTAAATAGTTTTTTATCTAGAATACAAGCTAGAGTTTTCGAAAACTTACCAGGGAAACTATTTACCATGGATAACTATGAATCACTTCAGATAGATAGTTGTAGTGATAAAGGTTTCAAGGGCTCTTCTTCTGTCGAGGATATCATTCCTCAATATTTAAACATTGAACTAAAACATAAACGTTTCGAAAAGCTAAGAAAAAAATCAGGTAGAGGATAATGAAAACTTACCTAGTTGGTGGAGCTATCAGAGATAAATTATTAGATTTACCAGTTAAAGACAAAGACTGGGTGGTGGTAGGTGCTACACAAGATCAAATGCTTGCGAAGAAGTTTAAACAAGTAGGTAAGGATTTTCCAGTATTTATTCACCCTAAAACTGGTGAAGAATATGCTCTTGCAAGAACTGAGAGAAAATCAGGCCATGGTTACACAGGATTTGAATTTGATACTAATCCTAATGTAACGCTTGAAGAGGATTTAGCTAGAAGGGATTTAACTATTAATGCTATAGCTCAAGATGCGGATGGTTCTCTTATTGATCCATTTAATGGACAAGAAGATATTAAAACCAAAAAACTAAGGCATGTCTCTGATGCATTTTCTGAAGATCCTTTAAGAGTTCTAAGAATCGCAAGATTTTATGCAAAATTTGATGGGTTTGTGGTTGTACCGGAAACAATTGATAAAATAAAAGATATTATTAAAAATGGGGAACTTGAACATTTAACGCCTGAGAGAAAATGGCTTGAGATATATAAGACAGGCGAGAGTTTAGATTCATTCTTTGATTTTCTAGTTGAACATAGTGCTAGAGATGTTTTGTTTCCAGAAATTAGAGATTCACGTTCCCTGCGAGAGGGTATGCTTTATCCAAATGATGGTACGAACGTTGAAATTATTTCTTGTCGTTTATACGACTGGTTAAAAACTCCTGAAAGAATTGAATCTTTTTGTCAAAGACTAAAGGTTCCTAATGAATATAAGAGCTTAACGTTGCTATTCTCTAATTGTTTAAATGAATATATTCTTTATTCGCCAGATAGTGCTGAAAATTATGATTCGCTTATATCACTAATAAAGAAAATAGATATCCGTAAAAAAGACAGGTTAAGTTCATTTATGAAATGTATATATGATTCTTGTGCTGTACCTAGAGGGCATAAAGTTTTTTTTGAAGAGCTAATTAAAAATATAAATAATTTTAAACTAAGTAATGAAGATCAAAAAAAACCTGGTCTTGAAATTAAAAAAATTATTGAAAACGCTCATAGAGAAATTACACAAGATGCAATAAGGAAATTCTCAGATAAATACGATTAAAGTAATGCCTAAAATTAATCTATAAATAATATATGGGGTGAATGATATTTTATTTATAGTAGATATAAATAAATGAATGGTAATATATGAAAATATAAAAGATAAAGACATTCCTAATATATGTTCATTCAAGATTTCTATATTACCTACTTCATACAACTGCATTGATTGGTATACTGTCGCCATAAATATAGCAGGTATTGATAATAGGAAGGCAATTTTAATAGAATCTTGTCTGGTGAAGTTTGCTAGTAATGCGGCTGTAATAACAATCCCTGATCTAGATACGCCTGGCATTATAGCTAATGTCTGCATCAGTCCAATGAAGATAATGGTATAGATGCTAATATTTGCAAACTTAGTTACAACTTCCTTCTTTTTAGCATCAGCCAAATATAAGATAACCGCAAACAATATTGTCATTGAAGCGATTGAAAAAATTGAACGCATGTTTTGAGAGACAACATCAATAAATAATAAGCCTATAATTGGCAATGGGATGGACCCAATAATTATTAGTTTAAGGTAATTTAGTCCCTGATCAGTTAATGACAATAGGTTTTTAATCTCTTTTCTATAATAGATTAAGATTGCAATTAAAGACCCAAAGTGGAGTGCAATATCAAATCCCAAACCCTGATCTTTAAGCCCTAAAAAATAAGAAGTAAGAATCAAATGAGATTGACTAGATATAGGAAGAAATTCAGTTACACCTTGAATAATTGATAATATGAGTATTTGTATAAAGTCCATTCTATAATTTATTCATTTGATTAAATTCTCTGGTGGACTTTAACTCTAGATCAATATTTTTTTGCATCACAAGAACCTTAAACAACTCACCCATTGTATTGGGCAATAGTATATTTTTCAATTTATTTGATTCTATTAGAGCCTCATCACCACTATAATCTTTCGAATGATATAGATCTAATATATTTAAATTAATCAAGAAAGCAGACTGTGATAGAAATCCTGAGACAGTTGAACCTGTGTCAAGGGATAGATTTTTCAGATGAGAAAAATTAACAAACGAAGATATATCTTGATCACCTATATTTAAAAGAGGGTTAAAGTTTGATTTATGCTGATGTATGCAAACAAGCGTCCCATCAGATCTATCTTGTAAGAAATATTCTTGTGAAGGATATCCGTAATCAATTATAAATAAAACTCCTGACTGAATACATTGATCTATTAGTTTAATCCATTTAGCATTATTTAAATTCAATTCGCTCACATATCCATCAGAAAAATTAATATTATAATTATTTTTTGCTTTAAGTAGTTCATTTGTAAAATCATTTGATGCTTCATCCCATCTATAGTTTAAAGATTTATTATTTAATTCTATATATAGTGTTTCAAGTTTAGAGTTTTTGATTCTGAATCTTTCAGTTGGTAATGCATCAAAGAATTCATTTGCTATAATCAGTCCATTTATCTTTATTCCTTCCAAGTCAGTAACCCACTTGAAAAGCTCATAAGCTTCAGGAAGCTCAGACTTAATTCTCTGTTGTTGTTTATTAACCAGATTTTGTGAAATTTCTAAAATTATATATTTATCTGGCAGTGAATTATTCTCCTTTAAAAAATTGAATATTGAAATAGCTAGACTGCCATCACCTCCTCCAAGCTCAAGAATAGATGATTTCTCTTGAGTTTTAAGAATGTTAATAAATTCATAAGATATACATTCGCCAAACATATGTGATGTGATAGGTGATGTAATGAAATCACCCTTATCTCCAAATATATTAGATTTTTTAGTGTAGTAACCATAATCAGGGTGATAGAGAGAAATATCCATAAATTCAGAGAACAATATCTTTTTATTCATCTCTATTTTTTTTATTAAATATTCTTCAATTGGGGTTTTCATAACTTATATCCTTATTATAGTGTACATTTTTTTATTTACCCTTAATATATATCTATGGCTAAGAATAAAACTGTACTTATTACTGGAGGAGCTAAGCGTATAGGGCTTTCAATTTGTCGGTATCTCCATGAGTCTGGCTATAACCTTATAATCACTTATAACAAGTCTAGCAAAGAGGCTAAAGCTATAAAAAAAGAACTGAATGAATCTAGGCCTATCTCATGCGATATTATCAAAATGAATTTTACAGGATCTACTAATTTTACTCAATTTTATAATAAATCAATAAAGCTTTTTGGAAGAGTAGATGTTCTCGTAAATAATGCATCTAAATTTTATCCAACCAAAATAGAAATGGTGAATGATAAGAAATGGCAGGATATAATTGATACGAATCTTAAAACACCATTATTTTTGTCAAAAGTATTTAAAAATGAATTAAAAAAAAGAAAAGGATCAATTATTAATATAATAGATATACATGCTGATCCTCCTTTGAAAGATCATATAATCTATAACATAAGTAAGGCTGGTTTGTTAACATTGACAAAGAGCCTAGCAAAAGATTTAGCTCCTCATATTAGGGTTAATGGAGTATCACCAGGCGCAATCATGTGGCCAAAACAAGACCTTTCAAATGTAAAAAAACAAAAAGAAATTCTATCAAGAATACCACTTAAGAGAGCTGGTGGGCCTATGGATATAGCAAAAGCAGTATTTTTTTTAATAGAACATTCTAACTACATAACTGGGCAGAATATAGATGTTGATGGTGGAAGAAAATTAAATATGTAATCTCCTTATGTTAGTAGCTAAATATAACTGGGACAGATAATACAATACATAATGAGCTTGTTACAGGTATTCTTAGATAATACATCACCTTGTAGTCTAGTTTATCATTCAGATAACATATAAAATCGAGCGCTAATTGAATTATTAAAAATATTATCAGATAGATCAATAGATAGTCTTTTTGAAATCCTATAAGAGTTAATATAGTTATAATAAACGATACAAGGCTTGGTATAAAACCATGTATTGTATAAATTGTACTTCCATCTTTCGGAAGCCATTGCCAGTGTATTGCTCCTATAAAGGTATATATGATGATAGTATTAAAAATTATCATATTGATAATTATATTTGGGTCAATAAAATTAAAAAGATATAGATCAGATAATAAATAAACATATGGCATTAACCCAAGATAAGAAATTGTAAACTGAAGAAACCTATTCATATAGTTTCAAAATCTATATCCACTATCGATATAATTTGCCTCTTAATTTTTATTTTATCCATAATGTCTTTGTTAGATAAATTATGAATTGGATGGATAAAGTCTGGAGCAAGATCAATTAATGGTTTTAGAACAAAATCATATTCGCAGATCTCTTTTCTAGGAATCTGAACTTTATCATCTGATAATATGAGATTATCATAATATAAAATATCTATATCTAAAGTTCTCGAACTAAACTTAGTTTCATTAAAGTTACGTCCATGCTTATTTTCTATTTCATTTAAATTATTCTTAAGATCATATACGCTTTCATTTGTTTCAAAACTTGATACCAAATTATAAAAGTTAGGACCATCAAATCCCATAGATTGAGATTCATAAACTGGAGAGATACTTAGATCACCATATATGTTTTTTAAAATAGCCATGCATGATTTAATATTTTTATCCCTATCAATATTACTGCCTATGCCGACAAATATTCTATGTAGCATTCTTATGCCTTTCTATAAGGACGCCAACTTCCTTTGAGCCTGTAACTGCACCTGGTTTACTAAATCTTCCTTTAACATATGTTATATTAAACTCTTTAAAAATCATTTGTATTGTCTCTTCAGCTAATGTCTCTACTAGCAAGAATTTACTCTCTTGTATGAGCGACTTGGTTCTTTTTGCAACAGCTTTATAATCTATAGTATCTTTAATATCCTCTGACCCTGATGCTTTTGTAATATCTGTTCCAAGCTCTAAATCAATGCATACAACCTGTTTAATTTTCCTTTCCCAATCATAGATGCCAATAATTGTCTCTATACATAATTCCTTTATAAATACGATATCCATCATAATTCCTCTGATTTTTTTATATATATATTGTATATGATTATGATTCTGATATCATTATTGAGTTTGGAGAACAAAGTGT
>MDSV01246400.1_pt1 | contig 22144 bp, 22 predicted proteins | sample 810851 | NCBI WGS metagenome assembly MDSV01 (sample SAMN05326640, study PRJNA326480) | marine metagenome | isolation source: seawater | place: Atlantic Ocean: North East | collected 2012 | reverse complement strand
GCGGCGAAGTCGTACAGGTCGGTACCCGACCACCAGTCCTCCTCGCCGCTGATCTTGCCGGTCGCTACCTCATCGAGCAGGGCGATTGCGCCGTTGGAAACGCCCGCGATGCCCTGCGACTCGAGTGTGTCCACGAACTCCTGACCGTGCACGTAGTCGTACAGTTCCTGCACATCGGCGATGAGCAGGTCACCGAAGTCAGCCCGCTGCTCGGGCGTCGACGGCGCCCAGTCCTGCCATGCCAGGGTCACACCATCGGAGTTGAGGGCATCGGTCGCGGGGACCCAGAGATCCTTTTCGATCCGGTGGAAGCCCGTCCAGTCGATGCCGTCCGCGACGGCGTCGACCTCACGGAAATCGATGCGGGGGTCGAGGTCACCCAGCGCCTCTGCCACGGGCTCGATGCGCTCGTAATACGCGCGCACCTGCGGGAACATCGCGCGGGCGGTGTCGTCGTCGCCCGCGACATAGGCTGCGACGAAATCGTCGACGGCGGGAACGAGCTGACCCACCTGATCCTTCACGAATGCCGCGTACAGATCCACCGCCTGCTGCTTGAGTTCGGCATCCTGAGCGTCCACCTCGACTGCCTCACCGGTGACGGCGAAAGCCGCGCGGCCCACGCCATCGCCGATCATTCCCGGTTTGCACAGCGTGTAGTAGTCGCCGGGCTGGGCCAGAACCGTGAGAGTGCGCGATGCGCCGGGGGCGATGTTCTCGACCTCGCCGACGATCCGTAGCCCGTCGCTGGCGAGCAGATAGAACTCTGTGGTCTCCGAGCCTGCGTTCGTCACCGCGAAGTTCAGCGTGCCACTGGCAGAGCTGGCAGAGGAGATCTCGCACGAGTCATCCGTCGAGGTGACGGTGAGCGCGTCGCCTGCTGCCTGATCGGCGCGGGCCACGCAGCCAGCGAGGACGAGGGAGCCGACCGCGGTCGCGGCGACCAGGGTGAGGCTACGAGAGAGGGTGTTCATGGGTCTCCTTGCTGTGGGGACTGAGAGCGGACGAGTGAAGGTTCGAGTCGGCCGTGTCCGTCGTGGGGCCGGCGGTCGGCGGTGTAGGCGCCGGAGACGGCGACGCGGTGACCGCGCGCACGAGGAAGAGAGCGCCGACGACCCCGACGTAGAGCATCCAGGCGATCACTTGTAACCAGCTCATGCGGGCGGTGAATCCGATGGTTGCCTGCAGGATGCCGGCAGCCGGGCTCGTGGGGTCGAACGCGGTGGTGAGATCAAAGGCCCAGCCGAACGGGAATCCTGACCAACCGACCGCGACGACTCCGTCCACGACGGGCGCGAGAACTGTGTTCGGACCCGGGAGGACGCCCGCCTCCTGCAGATCTCCGATGCCGTAGGCCAGCACGCCCGCCGCGACCACGATCAGGAATGCGCCGGTCCAGGTGAAGAAGCGGCGGAGGTTCAGGCGCAGCATCCCGCGGGCGACGAGCCAGCCGAGGACTGCCGCGCACAGGATGCCGAGCACGGCGCCGGCGAGCGACTCCGGCGCGTTACCGAACGATTGCACCATCGACCACAGCAGAAGCGTCGTCTCCACGCCCTCCCGGGCGACCGAGACGAACCCCAGAACGACGATGCCCCACAGTCCGCCGGTGGCGATAGCCCGGTCGACGCCGCTGCGCAGTCCGCTCGCGAGCGTTCGCGCGTGGTTCTGCATCCAGAAGATCATCCAGGTGACCATCGCGACAGCCAGCAGGGACAGCAGTCCCCCGATGATCTCCTGCGCTTCAAAGGTCAGAGCGTAGGCACCGAACGTGAAGAAGGCTCCGATCGCGAGCGCCAGCGCAATCGCACCCGCGACCCCCAGCCACAGGCGCGGCAGCACGTCGCGGCGCCCCAGCTGTGTGAGATACGCCACCAGGATGCCGACGACAAGCGCCGCTTCGAGCCCTTCGCGAAGGCCGATCAGAAAGCTAGCGAGCACGCGGATCCTCGGGGTGAATTCGGTAAGCCTTACCTAAGCGTTCCGAGACTACTCCCCCGCCCCTCGGCTGAGCAATTCCCACCCGCACCCCCACATCAACGACGAAGGGCCGCCCCACACCGTGGGACGACCCTTCGAGAAAGCGATATACGCGGTTCGCGCTTAGCGGCGAAGCCCGAGACGCTCGATCAGCTTGCGGTAACGCTCGATGTCGATGTCTTGGAGGTAGCCGAGCAGACGACGGCGCTGACCCACGAGCAGGAACAGGCCACGACGCGAGTGGTGGTCGTGCTTGTGCTCCTTGAGGTGCTCGGTGAGGTCCTTGATGCGCTGCGTCATGAGCGCGACCTGCACCTCGGGGGATCCGGTGTCACCGGGGTGCGTTGCGTACTCTTCGATGATCGCCTTCTTGGTCTCTGCTTCCAGTGCCATAGAACGATCCCCTCTCTCTTCGTTGCGCGGTGCCCGTCACCTGCTGTGCGAGCTCTCTTTCTCCGCGGCCGATCTAACGGCAACCGAACAACTCTACCAGCCCCGGGGCAGAGCCCGCGAGCGCGTGCGCGGAGTAGCCTCATCAGGTGCGCATCACCGTCCGAGTAAAACCCGGGAGCCGGCGCGGCCCCCTGGTCGAGACGGTGGGATCCGATCTCGTCGTGTATCTCCGGGAGCCGGCCCGTGAGGGCGAGGCCAACGCCGCCCTCCCCCGAGTGCTGGCAGAACACTTCGATACCTCGCCGAGCCGCGTCTCAATCGTTCGGGGACACTCGGCGCGCATCAAACAGGTCGAGGTCGACCTGTGATGGCGCGAATCTCGCGAGACCAGTTCCTCGATCTTCGCCCCTTCCGCGCGAGCCCCGCCTTCGCGCGACTGTGGATCGGTTCCACCCTGGCCGGGCTGGGCGGGCAGCTCACGATCGTCGCGGTCATGCTCCACGTCTACGACCTCACGCAGAGCACCTTTGCGGTCTCGATGATCGCCGTCGTCGGGCTCGTGCCGATGGTTGTCGCGGGGCTCTACGGCGGAATGCTTGCCGACGCATTCGACCGTCGCCTGGTCGCACTGCTGGCGGCATCCATCACCTTCGCCTCCACCGCGCTGCTGGCTATCCTCGCATGGACCCAGTCCGAGACAGTGTGGTCGCTCTACGCGCTCAGCATCGTCAACTCCGCGGCGAACTCCGTGGTTCTCGCGACCCGCTCGGCGATCGTCCCTCGACTCTTACCGCGGCAGCTTCTCCCGGCGGCTGCCGCCCTGCAGGGCATCACCGTGGGCATCATGGTCATGGCGGGCCCGGCGCTTGCCGGGGTGCTCGTTGCAACGGTCGGCTACGCGTGGACCTACTCCGCCGATGTCGTGCTGATGACCTCGCTGTTCCTGGGGCTCTGGACGCTCCCCCGCATCGTCCCCGAAGGCGAGATCGTCAGACCCGGCCTCGAGTCGCTGCGTGATGGCATCGCGTTCCTCCGGCGCGCCGCGAACATCCGGTTGCAGTACATCCTCGACATCACGGCGATGACGTTCGGTCAGCCCCTCGCCCTGTTTCCCGCGATAGGCGCCGTGCTTCTGGGTGGCGGCGCGATCACCACCGGCGCTCTCACCGCGGCTTTCGCGGCCGGCGCTTTCCTCTCGAGCCTCTTCTCGGGCCGCATCGGACGGTACCGCGCGCACGGGCTGGGAATCGAGCGCGCGATCCTCGTCTACGGCGTCGCGATCCTGGCCTTCGGTGCCGTGCTCCTAGCTGCATCCTTCGGCGTCGGCGCCGCGGGCGGTGTCAGCGAGACCTCGCCCAACATCGCGCTGATCGTTCTGGCCGTGCTGGTTTTGGCCGTCGCAGGCGGCGCCGACAATGTCAGCGCGATCTACCGGTCGACCATGATGCAGTCTGCGGTGCCCGACAGCATCCGGGGCAGGCTCCAGGGGATCTTCATCGTCGTCGTCGCCGGCGGACCCCGAGTGGGGGCACTCTACGCCGGAACGCTCGCAACGTTCACGACCCTCTGGTTCCCGCCACTGCTTGGCGGACTGCTCATTCTGGCGATCGTGACCACGCTCGTGCGCCTCAGCCCAGGCTTCCGCGCCTACGACGCTGACAATCCGGTTCCCTGATCGGGCACGCCGACGAACGACGGTGGGGCGGATGCCGCAGCATCCGCCCCACCGGAAGGTCGCGCGTCGCCTCAGTCGGCCTGGAGGGCGCCCTGCAGGTCAAGCTCGATCGTCACGTCCTTGCCAACGAGCACGCCGCCCGTCTCGAGCGCAGCGTTCCAGGTCAGACCGAAGTCCTCGCGGTTGATGACAGCCTTGGCCGTGGCGCCGGCCTTGTAGTTGCCCCACGGGTCGTTACCGAAGCCACCGAACTCCACCTCGAAGGTCACCGGCTTGGTGACGCCACGAATGGTGAGGTCGCCGTCGACGAAGAAGTCACCGTCCTCGATGCGAACACCGGTGGAAACGAAGTCCATCGTCGGGTACTGCTCGGCGTCGAAGAAGTCGGCCGAGGCGAGGTGCTTGTCGCGGCCCTCATCCTTGGTGTCAACCGACGTCACGTCGACCGAGGCAGTCACGGTGGTCTCGAGGGGGTTCGCGGGAGTCACGAACGTCGCGCTCTTCACACCGAAGGTGCCCCGCACCTTCGAGATCATCATGTGCCGGACGGTGAAGTGGACCTCGCTGTGCGACGCATCAAGCTGCCACGTTCCCACGCGGTAGCCGGGGATCTCGACGGTTGTCGTTTCGGTCATGCTCTCTCCTCGGGAGTTCTCTGTGCCGCCAGTCGGCGACAAGAGCCCCAACGAAGCCACCAGCGGACTCTATTCCCGTGAATGGAAAAATTTCCGAGCGCGTCATCTCCTGGTCACGGTAGCGACGAAACGGCGGCGGATACCGAAGCATCCGCCGCCGCGCGATCAGCCAGCGAAACTCAGCCGACCGAGATCAGGTCGATGATGAAGATCAGGGTCTTGCCGCCCAGGAAGTGACCACCGGCGGGGCCGTACGCCAGGTGCGGTGGGATCACGAGCTCACGGCGACCGCCCTCACGCATCCCCGGAATGCCGTCCTGCCACCCCTGGATCAGCCCGCGCAGCGGGAACTGAATGCTCTCACCGCGGTTCCACGACGAATCGAACTCCTCACCCGAGTCGTACTCGACGCCGACGTAGTGCACAGTGACGCTGTCGCCGGGCTTCGCCTCTGCTCCCTCACCGACGATGAGATCGCGGACGACGAGTTCGGACGGAGCAGGGCCCTGAGGGGCATCGATGTCGGGCTTGGTGCGGTCATCAGTCATGCTCACCATCCCACCAGAGCCGGTCGCGGCGCGCAATGCGGCACCACGGTCGGCGGAAGCACTGAGCGCTCTCGTGTGAGCACCGGCTCTTTCGCCGGTCATTACGAACTCCTGACGGCAGAGCTTGCGCGGGTGCCGCGCACGCGGCGGATGCCTATAGTGGGGCCGTGGTGCGCCTGATGCTGGTCGAAGACGATCGGACGATGCGCGAGACTGTCGCGGCCTACCTGGCCCGCGCCGGGCACGACGTGGTCGCGGTCGCCGACGGAGACGCAGCGATATCGCGGTTCGCCGAGTCCGGCGTCGACCTGGTGCTGCTCGACCTGATGCTGCCCGGAACAAGCGGGCTCGAAGTGACGAGACGACTCCGCGCGATGCGGCGCGATCTTCCCCTCATCATGGTGACGGCGCGCACGCAGGAGCACGAGCGGGTCCAGGGACTGCTCGCCGGAGCCGACGACTACATCACGAAACCGTTCAGCCTGAGAGAGCTTGACCTGCGCATCCGTTCCCTGCTGCGTCGGGCCACCACGACACCCCGGGCGACCTCCGACATCCTCGTCGACGGGGATCTGCGCATCGAGGTCGCTGCCGGCCGGGCCGTTCGAGACGGGGAGGCCCTGACCCTTACCGCGCGAGAGTTCGATCTGCTGGTCTGGTTCCTGCAGCACCCGGGAGTCGTTCACAGTCGTGAAGATCTCATCCGCGAAGTCTGGGGATGGAACGTCGGAGATCCCTCCACCGTGACGGTGCACGTTCGACGCCTCCGTGAGAAGGTCGAGACCGACCCATCCCGGCCCACGCGGCTGGCGACAGTATTCGGCAAGGGGTATCGCTGGGACACTGACGGCTCGGCGGGCACACCATGACCCCGGACGAGAACGCCGTCGTTCTGTCGATCCTCACCACAGCGGGCGTCGGGCTGGCCGGCACCGCAATCGTGGCGGCGCTTCCCCGCTCCAAGCCCGTCGTGGCTGCCATCGCAGCACCGTTCGTCGTCGTCGCCTCGCTTGCCGCCGGCGTGGCCGTAGCGACCCGGCAGATGCTCATCGACGATCACACCTCCCAGACACTGCTCATTGTGCTGGCAGCGTGCGCACCGCTTGCACTCCTCGTCGGCCTGGTCCTGGCGCGCCGAGCCCGCGCCGTGGAGCGTGAGGCAGCCGCCGAGCGAGCCGACAGACAGCGGGCCCGCGAGGTCGAGGACTCCCGGCGAGAAACGGTCAGGTGGCTCTCCCACGACCTTCGAACGCCGCTGGCCGGCATCCGAGCATTGGCCGAGTCCGCCGCACAGGATGACTCCCCCGACGACCCGCCCGCGCGCATCGTCCGCGAAGTCGACCGACTCGACGCGATGGTCGATGACATCGTCGAGCTCTCGCGGCTCCACGGCCAGAGCCGGCGAGAAATCACCGCTGCCGCGCTCGATGACATCGTCTCGGACGCGGTGGCCTCGGTCTCTCCGCTCGCGACGGCCGAGGGAGTGCGGATCGAAGCGACTGCCCTCGGCGGTGAGATCGTCGAGGTCGATGTCCGCGAACTCACCCGCGCCGTGACGAACATCATCAGAAACGCCGTACAGCACACGCCAGCAGGAGGTCGCGTTCTGCTCATGACAACACGTGCTGAGGGCTGGGCCGTGGTTTCGGTCACAGACGCGTGCGGGGGCATTCCGGCAGGCGGTCTTCCGCACCTCCTCGAACCCGGCTGGCGCGGCGACTCCGCCCGATCCGGCAGAGGCATGGGCCTGGGCCTTGCGATCGTCGACGAGGTGGCCCGGGCCCATGGCGGCGCCGTCACGATCGTCGGGACCGCACCCGCCGAGGGCTGCACGGTGAGCCTGCGGCTTCCGGCGAATCACGCAGTTCTTACAGACCCATGACGAGCGCGGCGTTTGAGTGGCCAAGCGCCTCGCGGTCACCCTGTCGCTTGGCGCGAGTGTCACGGTCTTCACGCTGCTGCTTCGAGCTACCACGGCGCTCATCGATATCCCCACCCAGGTGTGGCAGATTGCCAGCGGCATCCTGCTCATCGTCCTCGGCCTGTTCTCGGTGTTCCCCGCGGCGTGGGACCGCATCTCGCAGCGCACCGGACTGACCGGCGCCTCCACGCGGAACCTGGATGCCGCCCACCGACGCGGCGGCACCGCCGGCGCGATCCTTACCGGCGCCGCTCTCGGTCCCGTGTTCACCTCGTGCAGCCCCCTGTTCGCCTATGTGATCGTGACAGTGCTTCCCGCGGAGCCGGCACGAGGACTGGCTTTGCTCGGCGCCTACGTCGTCGGCCTGATGGCCGTCCTGCTCGTGATCGCGCTGGCGGGACAACGGGCCGTCCGCCGGATGCGGTGGGCGGCTGACCCGCACGGTTGGTTCCGGAGGGGGCTCGGCATCCTGTTCATCGTCATCGGGATCCTCATCGCGACCGGCCTGATGCAAGACATCGAGGCCTGGATCCTCACCTCCTCACCCATTGCGCCGTGGGAGATCGGATCCGATATCGGTCGCTGACGCAGCTCGCCCGCGGGGCTCTTGACAGGGCACGGATGCAGCGAGAAGCTTGTTCTAGATCTACTCAGCGCCCGGATTCGACTCGCAGGCATCGCCGCGGCACCGGGCGCTGAGTCTTTGTTCAGCGCTAGCGTGGTTGAATGCGCTTCGCCCACGTTTCCCTTCCCGGGTCAGCCACGCCGCAGCTCGTGACCGTCGATGACGACGGCGCAGCCGTGGTGTCACTGCTCTTCGACGGGGCGCCCGCCACACTCAACGCACTCATCGAGGGCGGCGACGAGCTGCTCGAACGCGTGCGTACGACGGCCTTGAACGCTCCCCGGGTCTCCCTGGAGGGCGCCGTGTACGGCCCCGCTGTCCCTCGGCCGCCCGTCATCCTCGCCGTCGGCCTGAACTACGCGGCGCACTCCAGTGAACTCGGTCTGAAGACCGACACGGCGCCGACGGTGTTCGTGCTGTGGCCCAACTCCCTGACCGGCCACGACGGCACGACGAGCTGGCCCCGCACACTCAGCGAGTCCGTGGACTACGAGGCCGAGCTCGGCGTGGTCATCGGCAAGCCAGCCAAGGATGTCGCCCCCGAGACGGCGCTCGACCACGTCTGGGGCTACACGGTCGTCAACGACATCACGGCACGCGACATTCAGTTCGCCGAGGCGCAGTGGTCGCGCTGCAAGTCCTTCGACGGGTTCACTCCCGTCGGCCCCGTTGTCGTGACAGCCGATGAGATCCCCAATCCGCAGGACCTGCAGATCTGGACGGTCCTCGACGGACACACGCTGCAGGATGCCTCGACGAGTCAAATGGTCAGGCCGGTCTCCACACTCGTCGCGCATCTGTCGGCATCCGTCACCCTCCTACCGGGAACCCTCATCTCCACCGGCAGTCCGGGCGGTGCCGGATACTCCCGCGACCCGCAGGTCTTCCTCCGCGACCGTTCCACCGTGACCGTCGGGGTCGAAGGCATCGGTGCGTTAACGACGCACTGCCGGATCATCGGCTGATCCGGCAGTGCGTCAGGTGGCTTGCAGGATCAGCCGCAGGTGACCGTGACGCCGTTCACGTCGTGAACACCCGTACCCAGCTCCGAACACATAGCGAGCGCCGAGCCGAGCGAGCTGACGATGACAATCGCGATGATGATCCCGATCACCATGAACACGATCGAGAGGATGATGGCCCACAGTGCCGGAGTGTTCTTGGCTCCGACCTTGCGGCTCTGCACGAGCGCGACGATCCCGAGGATCAGGCCGAGCAGCTGGAAGAAGAAGGCGAGAATCAGGGCGACGATGCCGAGCGTCTTTCCCGGCACGGGGGCCGACGCTCCTGCGGGAGCCTGCGGGGCAGGCTGGTAGGCGGGTGAATCAGACATGGGCGACTCCTTGCGTCCATTGCGGGTGAGGGTGGTCGCACGCCATTGAGCGACCTCGCCGCAATCTAGCGGCTAATTCCCAGCTTCCGCAACGGCCCCAATCTGGGTTACAGGTCAGTGTCTCCGGTGGGAGCGTTCTCGAATCCGATGATGGGCATCGCCGCGGTCACGGCCTGAAGTCCCGAGAGCCGTTCGGGCGAGAGTTGCTTGTCGACTTCCGCGCGTGACATGAGTCCGCCTTCGACCACCAGATCGGCGATGTTTCGGCCCGACACGAGGGCAGACTTTGCCAGGGCAGCAGCAGCCGCGTAGCCGATGAACGGCGTCAACGCTGTCACGACACCGACCGAGGCTCCGACCGACGCCGCAAGCCGCTCACGATTCGCCGTGATGCCGTCCACGCAGTTCACTCGCAGTGTGCGCATCGCGCGTCGCATCCAGGTGATCGATTGGAAGATCGAGTGAGCGATGATCGGTTCGAAGGCGTTCAGCTGCAGTTGGCCGCCCTCGACGGCCATTGTGACGGTGAGGTCCGCGCCGGCGACGGCGAACGCCACCTGATTCACGACCTCTGGGATGACCGGATTCACCTTTCCGGGCATGATGCTGGATCCGGCCTGGCGGGCAGGTAGCGAGATCTCACCGAGACCCGCCTGCGGGCCCGACGAGAGCAGCCGAAGGTCGTTCGAGATCTTCGAGAGCTTGATGGCGTTGCGTTTGAGGGATGCCGAGAACGACATGAACGCCCCGGTGTCGCTGGTCGACTCCACGAGGTCGGATGCGGTTTCGAGATCCAAGCCCGTGATCTCGCGCAGGTGTCGCAGAACCGCAACCGCATAGTCGGGATGCGCGGTGATGCCAGTGCCGATCGCCGTCGCGCCGAGGTTCACCTCGAACAGCAGATGTGCGTTCTCGGTGAGGCGCTGGTAGTCCTGACCCAACGTCGTTGCGAAACCGTGGAACTCCTGCCCGAGAGTCATGGGGACGGCATCCTGCAGCTGCGTGCGGCCGACCTTCAGGACGTTGTGGAACTCGCTCGCCTTGCGCAGGAACGACTGCCGCAGCAGGTCGAGCTCCTCCAAGAGCGTCTGCAGGTCAAGGCTCAAGCCGACCTTGATGGCCGTCGGGTAGACGTCGTTGGTGGACTGGCTGCGGTTGGTGTCGTCGATCGGCGAGAGGAACGCGTAGTCACCCTTGGGGCGGCCGGCAAGCTCCAGCGCGATGTTGGTGATGACCTCGTTGGCATTCATGTTGGTGGAGGTGCCCGCGCCGCCCTGCACGACTCCGACCACGAACTGGTCGTGGTAGCCGCCGTCGATGACCAGCTGAGACGCCCGGTCGATCAGCGCCGCCTTCTCGCGGTCGAGCACGCCGATCTCGGCGTTGGCTCGCGCCGCCGCCTGCTTGACCATCGCGAGGGCGCGCACGAGATCGGCATACACCGAGATCGGGCGTCGCGAGATCGGGAAGTTCTCGAGGGCGCGTGCGGTGTGGATTCCCCAGTACGCGTCAGCCGGGATCTCCATCGATCCCAGAGAATCAGTTTCGGTGCGCGTCGGGGCGGCGGTGTGGTGCGTCATTGTTCCTGCCGTTCATGAGCGCTTTCGAGAGAAGGCTTCGAGGCGCTCGTGGGGGGTGAGTGCCGCCATCCGCTCGACCCACTCCTCGGAGAAGTAGTCGCCGGTGTCGGCGTCGACGACCGGCACGACGGCGTGCGTGATCGTCGCCTCGTACACGTGTACGAGGTGGAAGGACTGCCCGGCGTCCATGCCGTTGACCTGCTGCGCGGGCCGGGCCAGATTCATGGTGTAACAGGTAGCTGCCGACACTGACACGGGAACGCCCGCAAAGGTCCCGCTCGTCGAATAATGCAGGTGGCCTGCGAGGATGCCGCGGACATCGGTACCTGCGATCACGTCGGCGAGGCGCTGCTGGTCGCGCAGTTCGAGAATGTCGAAGAACGGCAGATGCGATGGGATCGGCGGGTGGTGCATCGCGATCAGCGTCCCGAGCGGGGCGGGAGTCGCGAGCTGCTCCCGAAGCCAGCCGAGCTGGCCCTCGTCGAGGTTGCCGTGATGCCAGCCCGGCACTGAGGTGTCGAGGGCGATAAGCCGCAGGCCATCCAGATCCCAGACACCGGTCACCGGCTCCTGCGTCGGTTCGGCATCCAACAGCTGCTCGCGAAGCGCCGGCCGCTCATCGTGGTTGCCTGCCACCCAGACCAGCGGTGCAGCAAGCTCCCGGGCCAGGGGCTCCAGGAGCTCACGCAGGTCACGGTAGGCGCCGGGCTCGCCCTCGTCGGTGAGATCTCCGGTGACGACGATCGCGTCGGGATGGATGCCGAGGCCGCGCACCTTCTGCAGGGTCCTGCCCAGGTTCGCCGCCGTGTCGAAACGCCCGCCGAGCGGCCGATTGGCATCGAGAAAGTGCGTGTCGCTCAGGTGCACGATCGTCCGAAGTGCGGGCGGATACTGACCGAAACGGACGGGAGCCGAAGCCATGCCGCCAGCATACGTCGCACGGGCGACGCGGCCCTCTCGACTAGCGTGGGTCGGGTGAGATCCGCCCCCGAAGCACCCCGCGCCGCCCGCCGCCCCGTCCCGCGTTCCCACCATGGCGACGAGGTCGAGGATGCCTACGAATGGCTCCGAGCGAAGGACGACGCCGGCGTCCGCTCCCACCTGGAGGCCGAGAACGCCTTCACCGAGGCGCGCACCGCGCACCTCGCGCCGCTTCGCGAGCAGATCTTCGAGGAGATCCGCTCCCGCACGCTCGAGACCGACATGTCGGTGCCGGTGCGACGGGGGCAGTGGTGGTACTACACCCGCTCGGTCGAGGGGCAGCAGTACGGCATCCATTGCCGCGCACCGTTGGGCTCACCCGACGACTGGGACCCGCCCGCCCTCTCCCCAGGTAGTGAGGTTCCAGGCGAGCAGGTGCTCTTGGATGCCAACCGCGAGGCCGAGGGCCACGAATTCTTCGCCCTCGGCAGCTTCGAGGTGTCCACCGATACGACCCGGTTGCTCTATGCCGTCGACACGGTCGGCGACGAGCGCTACACGATCCGGGTGCGCGACCTCGAGAGCGGTGAGCTGCTACCCGACGAAATCCCCGATACGTTCGCGGGGGCGACGTTCTCACCCGACGGCCGCCATATCGTCTACACGACGGTCGACGAGGCGTGGCGACCCGACACCGTGTGGCTCCATGAGGTCGGCACCGCGGCATCCGCGGATCGCACGCTCTTCCACGAGCCCGACGATCGGTACTGGGTCGGTGCGGGATTCACGCGCAGCGACCGCTACCTGGTCATCGAGCTCGGGTCCTCCATCACCTCGGAAGAGTGGCTGATGGATGCCGACGACCTGTCGGGGCAGCCCCGCGTCGTGTGGCCCCGACAAGAAGGCGTTGAGTACTCGAGCTCCCACGCTGTCGTTGACGGCGAAGACGTGCTCTACATCGTTCACAACGACCAGGCGCTCGACTTCGAACTCGTTCGGGTTCGCGCCGCCGATCCGCAGGGCCCGCGCGAGGTCGTGCTCGCGCATGAGCCCGGGCAGCGCCTGCTCGGCATCTCAACCTTCCGAGACTGGGCAGTGCTGGCCTACCGGCGCGACGGCCTCTCTCGGCTCGCGACCTTTGACTATGCGACCGGGTCGCCCACTGAAATCGCCTTCGACGAGGAGCTGTACGACGTCGGGACTGCAGGAAACCCCGAGTGGGCACCGCCGATGATCCGCGTCGCGTTCGGATCGTTCGTAACGCCCTCAACGGTGGTCGACCTCGTGGTCGCGACCGACGAGCGCCGCATCCGCAAGCAGCAGCCGGTGCTCGGCGGCTACGACCCTGCCGCCTACGGGCAGCGGCGGGTATGGGCACTCGCCGAGGACGGCACGCGGATCCCCGTTTCGCTCGTGTGGCGGCGCTCCTTCGGGGAGCCGGGCGAGAAGCCACGCCCACTGCACCTCTACGGCTACGGGTCGTACGAGCACTCGATCGATCCGGCGTTCTCGATAGCGCGGCTGTCGGAGCTCGACCGGGGTGTCGTGTTCGCTGTCGCGCACGTGCGCGGCGGCGGCGAGATGGGGCGCAGCTGGTACGAGGACGGCAAGCTGCTGAGCAAGCGCAACACGTTCACCGACTTTGTCGCGGTAGCCCGGCACCTCGTCCACAACGGCTACACGGATGCCGAGCACCTCGTTGCCGAGGGCGGCAGCGCCGGCGGCCTGCTCATGGGCGCGGTCGCCAACATTGCGCCGGAACTGTTTGCCGGCATCCTGGCTGTCGTTCCGTTCGTTGACGCGTTGACGACCATCCTCGATCCGTCGCTGCCGCTGACGGTCATCGAATGGGACGAGTGGGGCAATCCCCTCGAGGATCCGGATGTCTACGCGTACATGAAGGGCTACACGCCCTACGAGAACGTGCGCGAGGGCGTCACCTACCCCCGAATCCTCGCCGTCACTTCCCTCAACGACACCCGCGTGATGTACGTGGAGCCGGCCAAGTGGATCGCGCGGTTGCGCGAGGTCGGTGCCGACGCGCTCTTGAAATGCGAGATGTCAGCCGGGCACGGTGGTGTCAGCGGGCGCTACAACTCGTGGCGCGAGCGGGCCTACGAGCTGGCCTGGATCTTCGACGTCCTCGGGGTTGCCGACGCCTGATCCGCTGGCGCGCGCCGCCGCCTCCCGCCTCCTGCGGCCTCCCGCCTCCTCCCGCAGGTAGGAGAAATCACCGGCGTAGGACGATTCAACGCCAACACCTCCTACCTCCGCGAGAACGCCCACCTGCGGGATGCGAGCGGCTGTCGATGGAGGCCCTGAGCGACGGCATCCGTGACTGTCGCCGTCACGTAATCGGGCTCGAACAGGACCTGATGATAGTCGAAGCGCAAGACGGTGAAGCCGCGCAGGGCGAGTCGAGCATCAGCCCGAAGATCCCGGCGGCGATCGGATGCTTGGTGATGAGCGAACCCGTCGAGCTGAATGGCGAGGCGATCGCCGATCAGCCCGTCCAACGGGTGTCCGTCGACCCAGACCTGCTGCGCAACGGTTACGCCGATGCCGTGCATGAGATGGAGGAAGTGTGTTTCGATCCCCGAGTCGGACAGGAGCGATGCCACCTCCGCCAGCCGCCGCGCCCGCCCGCTCCCCCATTGGACGCGCTCCAGCACGTACCGGTCGGTGCGACCGCTGCGCAGCGCTGACTCCCACACGGCGGCCGCGTCAGCCAGCGGCACACAGCGAGCCACATGGAAGAGCACATTGACGAGCGGCTCGGCGGTCTGAGTCGGCGAGGGCGGCGCCGGCCCACCACCCCAGTGCAGCCGTACTCCGGGAGCACGGACCCGCGACGCCGTTGGCTCCACGGCTACGTGCACGTCGTCGTGGTGTGGGGTCCATAGTCCCAGCGCCGATGCTGCGCTCAGGCAGGTGAGTCGTCCGCCAGCCGTCGCCGCGGTTCGCCGCGCCGGATCGCAGCCAGGACCCACGAGCCAGCTGCGCCGCACGCGCTCGAGCACCCCGAGCGCGATAGCAGTACGCACCACGTGCATGGTGAAGCCAGCGGCGGCAATCGACCGTGAGTGCGCGGCGCCGCCGCATCCGTCGACCCATGCCACAAGCTCGTCCACGCTCCGCATCCGTCGACTCTTGCGTGCGCGACCCGACGCGAGCGTTCGGATACGCAGAGTGTGGATGCCGCAGGTCGTATGCCCCCCGGGGAGGAGCGACGCGCCCCTACCTGAGGTAGGAGAAATCCCCGGCGTAGGACGAATCGACGTCAACACGTCCTACGCTGCGAAGAAGTCCTACCCTCGTGCGCGAGCGGCAGCGTTCGGGCGGATGTCGCGGATCAGCCGAAGAGGGCGGCAGCTTCCTCGTAGCGGTAAAGCGGGACGGTGTTGAGCTCGCCGAGCGCCTCTTCGAACGAGACGCGGACGATGTCGGTTCCGCGCATTGCGACCATCTGGCCCCAGGCGCCGTCGACGAGCGCGTCAGCCGCGTGGAGTCCGAGGCGAGTTGCGAGGACGCGGTCGAACGCCGAGGGCGACCCGCCACGCTGGATGTGGCCGAGCACTGTCGCGCGCGTCTCGATCCCCGTGATCCGCTCGATCTCGGGAGCGATGAGCTCACCGATACCACCGAGGCGCGGACGGTTGAATGCGTCCAGACCCTTGTGGCTGTGAGCCTCATCCATGCCGGTGATGGTGAAGCCTTCGGAGACGACGACCAGAGGCGCACGTCCGCGATCATGGGCGCTCGTGACCTGCTGGCAGATCTCGTCGATCGACATCGGGACTTCGGGGATGCAGATGACATGCGCTCCCGCTGCAATGCCGGCGTGCAAGGCGATCCACCCGACGTGGCGACCCATGACCTCGGCGACCATGCACCGCTGGTGGGAGTCGCCCGTCGTGCGAAGGCGGTCCATCGCATCGGTGGCGATGTTCACGGCGGTGTCGAACCCGAACGAGTAGTCGGTGGCGCGCAGGTCGTTGTCGATCGTCTTGGGGACGCCGAGGACGTTGATACCGTCCTTCCAAAGGCGGTTGGCCGCGGCGAGCGTGCCTTCACCGCCGATGGCCAGGATGCCGTCGATGCCCGCATCCTCGAGCGTCCGAGCGATGTTCTCGGCTCCGCCGCGAGGTCCCTCATAGGGGTTGGTGCGGCTCGTGCCGAGGATCGTGCCGCCGACCTTCGACAGACCCTTCACGTCGTGGCGCGAGAGCGGGAAGAAGTCCCCGTCGACGACGCCACGCCATCCGTCACGGATGCCGACGAAGTCGAGTCCGTATGCCGTCGTGCCCTTGAGGACCACGCCGCGGATGACCGCGTTCAGACCGGGGCAATCGCCGCCGCTGGTGAGGATGCCGATTCTCATGTGCCGTCCCTGTTGGTGTTTCCGGATGCAAGGTGGCGACGTTGCCTCCACCGACACTAGCGTCCGCACCGCGCAGCATCCATCCCCGGGCCGCCGTGATTACTCGACGCACCCCCGGCTGCCGGCGCGCGGCGCTCAGTCGACCTCGCCCAGCGCCTGCCGGAGCAGGTGCATCAGCGCCGCAAGCTGCACGGAGTCGCTCGAGGCCGGGTCGACAGCTTCACCGTCGAGAGCACGCAGCGCGAGCCCCTGCTTGGTGTCGATCAACTCGGCGATCTTCGTGTCGATCGTGTGCGCGGCGATGATCCGCCACGCCGTGACCGGCTCGTCCTGTCCGATGCGATGCACGCGGTCGATCGCCTGCGTCTGCTCGGCAGCCGTCCAGCTGAGTTCTGCGAGAACCACGTTCGAGGCTGCCTGCAGGTTCAGGCCGACGCCGGCCGCCGTGAGCGAACACACCGCGATTGCGACACCGGCGTCCTCGTTGAACGCATCGATCGCCTGCTGGCGAGCTGCCGTGGTCTGCTCGCCACGGATCGAGACTGTCCGAAGGCCCGCCTGCGCGAAGTGGCGCTCGGCGGCGTCCATGACATCGATGTGCTTGGCGAAGAACACGACCTTGCCGACCGAGCGCTGCAACTGGGCCGCGTAGTCGGCGGCAACAGTGGCCTTGGCCTGGCCGATACGGCGAACCATCGTGAACACGTTCTCGCTGCCGGTACCGGCCGCCTTCGACTCTTCGAGTTCGCCCTCCGCGACGAGCCGGACGATGTCCCCGTCGATCTCGCCGGGCGCGAGCCCGCGATCGCCGCGCGCGTCGATGATGCGCCGGTACTTGGCCGCCAAACGCGCACCGAGCTCTTGCTCGGCTTGCCGGATCGACCGCCCGTATTCGTCGTCGAGTTCCACCGGCAGGTCGGCGATGAGCTTATCGGGCAGGTCGGCGGCGACATCCTTCTTCTTGCGCCGCACGATGCCCATCGAGATCACGGCGGAGCGCGCTTCGGGATAGAACGCCTTGTCGGCCGGGGTGAGCCCCGTCTCGTCAAGCTTGGTCATCAGCTCCGCGCCGGGCTTGTCGCCCGTGGTCCAGCCGAGGAACCGCCAGATCGCGTCGAAGTCTTCGACGTCATTGATCAGCGGTGTACCGGTCAAGGCGAGCAGCAGCGGATTGTGGACCTGCTCCTTGATGCGGCTGGCCAGCGCAAGAACGTTCTGCGAGCGCTGCGACGTGAGGTTCTTGATGAAGTGGGCTTCGTCAACGACCATGCCCTTCAGCCCGATCGAGCCGAGCCATGACAGGTGCCGGTCGAGAATCTCGTAGTTGACGATGAAGACGTCGGCGAAGGCATCCAGATCTTCACCGTCGCCCGAGATGACCGTGGCGCGCCGGTGCGGCGTCCACCGCTCAACCTCGCGAGCCCAGTTCATCTTGACGACATTGGGCACGACGGCAAGCAACGGGTAGGCGCCGGCGACGGATGCCGCGAGCACCGATTGCGCGGTCTTGCCCAGGCCCGGCTCATCGGCCAGCAGGAACGTGCGGTGCCCCTCGCGCACCGACTCCAGGAACCGTGACTGGTGAGGCATGATCTCGAGGCCGCGCGGTGAGAGCCGATCGAACTCGGGAACCGGCGGAAGCTCCATGGATGCCGCCGCGCCTCCGGCGCCGGTCTCGAACGCCTTGTAGAGGGGACCCATGAGTTCCCATCCGTCGAGGCGGCGACGGGGGGTGTCTCGCGGAGCGCGGGCGGTGAGATCCGGAGCGAGGAACGGGTTCGCCATCTGTCGCGCCTCGATCGAGGCAGGGACCACCTGACGCTCGGCGAGCGCTGCGGGCACCACCTGCTGCGCGGGAGCCGGCGTGTCGGTGATGATGAGTTCGTCCGGCGGGAGTTCGGCGCCTGATTCCAGCAGCCAGTCGCGGCGCATACGACGCGCCACGGGCGAGGTCGCCTGATCGACTTCGAGCAGCTGGATGAGGGACGTGTCCCGCGCAGCGGTCTTGGCGAGGATCGTCGCGACACCGTCGAGCCGCTTGAGCAATTCGACACGCGCGGCATCCGTGAGCGACGTATCGGCCTTGACCCTGGCCCGCTCCTCGCGCACGAGGAACGCAATGACCTGGAACTTCACGCGGTTGGTCGGCCCGAGCTTGCCGCGCTGGGCCTTCGCCTCGACCTCGCGCACCTTGCGCGCGAGGATCGGGATGATCGGGGCCTCATCGTCGCGGCGTGCGGACGAGGATTTCTTGCGCCGCTGGGCGGCGGTTGCCGTAGCCGGCATGCTCCTCCTGAGCGTTGGTACATCTGTGACCGCCGCCATCGTGGCGTCGGATGAGCGTCTGCAAAGACGCGATCTCACTCGAACATCGACACCTGCGGCTCACGACAACACGGGCACTCGCTTCTGCGAACCGTGCAGTGTGACGCGGCGTCTCCCCTAGTCTAGCGCGAGTGGCCCGCGCGCCATCGCAGGACTCGTCAGGGCCACAGCGTGGCGACGATGTCCTCCGTGTAGCCGTCGGGCGAAAAGTCCACCCAGTGGGTTGCAACCCAGCCATCGCCCTGCAGGTAGTGCGTCTCACCGATCGTCACGATGTTGTCATTGCGATCGATGGTCTGCTGCTCGATGCGGCACACCGTGCCGGCGCCGAGTTCCTCACACGCCATGCCGGAGCCGGCGAAAGCATCCATGAGCGCCGTGGATTGGTCGGCTGAAACGACCGAGACGTTTGTTACGAGCCCCGGCGCCCCGGCGGCACCCCAGGAGCAACGCAACGTCGGGATCCCGGAGTTCAGGATCTCCAGGGCAGCAACGTTCTCTGTCGCGTAGATCGTGATGCCGGGGTCGTTCAGCGGCGGGTTGGTGCTGTTCAATTCCTGGAGCATTGTGGGCGAGTACAGCGCGTCGCACGCTCCCGGCAGCGTGAATCCCGCCTCCGCGGTCGGCGACGGCGTGGCCGACGACGTTTCGCTCGGAGCGGGGGCAGCCGAGGACTCGGATGCCGTGGGCGCAGGAGTCTCGGAAGGCAGTGCGTCACAGCCAGCGAGCACGAGGGCGCCCGCGATCAGCACCACGGCGGCGAGGGATCTCGAACGCATCCTGTTCTCCTTGGGCTCGACAGCACGAGCGACGATACCTCGCGCTTGCCTGATCCGGTGTCCCCCGCGCCGACCGGTGCGTAGGCTGAAGGCATGAGCGAGACCACCGAACAGATCACCGAGGCGCAGCTGGCAGCCACGATCGACCACGCGATCCTCAAGCCGGAGTTCACCCGCGACGACGTCGACGAGCAGCTCACGATCGCCCGGGATTGGAAGGTCTTCAGCGTGTGCGTCCGCCCCTCCGACATCGCCCATGCTGTGCAGTTCCTCGAGGGGTCCGGCGTCGCTGTCGGCACCGTCATCGGCTTCCCGCACGGAACCACTTCGACAGCGGCGAAGGTGGCGGAGACCAGACAGGCCGCCGCGGACGGAGCTAGCGAGTTCGACATGGTGGTCAACATCGGCGCGCTGCGTTCGGGGTTCGATGATGTGGTCCGTGACGACATCCGCGCCGTCGTCGAGGCCGCGGGCGGTGCCGTCACCAAGGTCATCCTCGAGGTCTCCCTCCTCGACGATGAGCAGATCGAACGCGGCTCCCGGCTCGCCGAAGAAGCCGGGGCCGACTTCGTGAAGACCTCGACGGGCTTTGCCGGCGGGGGCGCGACGGTCGAAACTGTCAGCCTCATGCGGCGAACCGTCGGGCCGGACACGCAGGTGAAGGCGTCAGGTGGGGTACGCAGTCTCCAGGACGCAATCGCGATGCTTGACGCCGGCGCAACCCGACTGGGAACAAGCGGCAGCGCGACGATCCTCGGCGAGCTTCGAAGAATCGCTGCCGGCGGAACGGCCAGCGGCGCGGTGGACGAGTCCTCCTACTGAGCGGTAAGCGGCGGTGGTCAGTCCGTTGACTGATCACGCGCGAGAATCTCGCGGGTGCGCTCGACATCGTTCGCAATCTGGGCGACGAGGGCCTCGATACCCTCGAATGCGCCCATGCCGCGAATGCGCTCGACGAACCGCAGCTCGATCTGACGGCCGTAAAGGTCAAGATCGGTCTCGTCGAGCACGTACGCCTCGACCTGCCGCGATGCGACGTCATCGAACGTCGGGTTCGTGCCGATGCTGATCGCCGCCGGGTATCGGATGCCGGGGCGCAGGCCACTGGCATCCGCTTGATCGATGAGCCAGCCGGCATACACACCGTCGGCCGGAACGAACCCTTCGAGGTCGTCGCTGAGGTTCGCGGTCGGGTACCCGATCTCTCTTCCACGCTTGAGTCCGTGAACGACCTCGCCGACGACCGAATGGTCGCGGCCGAGCAACTTGCGCGCGCCCACGACGTCCCCGGAGCTCAGGAGCTCCCGAATCCATGTCGACGAGACGCGCCTGCCTCGGTCGGCAGCTCGCACGTCATGGACGACGTCAACCTCGAAGCCGTGGCTGAGACCGAAAGCGGTGAGGGTTTGCGCAGTACCGACGCCACCCCGACCGAAGCGGAAGTCGGCGCCGACCAACACGGCCTCGGCGGCCAATGCGTCCACCAGAACGAGACTGGCGAACTCGTCAGCTGCCAGAGACGCGAGATCTTCGTCGAAGCGCAACACCAGCACGGCGTCCACGCCGGTATCGGCAAGCAGACGTACTTTCTGGTTCACCCCAATGAGGTTCTCGGGGCACTTGTCGGGGGCCAGCAGCGCTAGCGGATTGCGGTCGAAGGTGACGGCGACCACTGTCGCGCCGAGCGACACTGCCTTCACCCGCGCTCGGTCGATCACCGCGCGGTGGCCGGAGTGCACACCATCGAATTTACCGATGACCACAACGCTCGGACCGAAGCCCGGCGGCACCTCGGCGGGGTCCCGAAAAACGATCATGACACCGCGGCGACGTCGTCGAGAGAGGCGACGCGGGCAGGACGGTGCGACCACAGCCACCACAGCCCCAGGAACGGCAGGACGAGGGGGACGAAGAGGTATCCGATATAGCCGTCCGGTCCAAGACCACCGAAATACGACCACACCGACGGATGCCCGAAGATATCGGGGACGAGGTAGCTGAGCGTCCCGACGATGAGGACGCCCGCCAGTTCGAAAGAGATGGCGATCCAGGCGACCAGGTACCAGCCGCGGCGTCCTGCGAAGATCAGCGCGAGGGTAGCGAGGATATAGACGACCGCGGCGAGCGCGGACAGCGTGTATGCGACAGGTGCCTCATCGAATTCGCGCACAATCTGGACGAACGAGCGACCGGTGGCCGCGAGAGCCATGATCGCGTAGACGATCACGAGTACCCGTCCGATTCCGGTCATGCGGGGTCGGGAAGGCGTAGTCATAGCGGCATTCATCCTACGTCCCGCGCGGCCGGTCTCGGGGCGAGCCGCGACCTCGCGGACGTGCCTCATCCGATCTGGATCGTCCAGATGACCTGCATCCGCCACACCATCACCGCAACGGAAAGAGCCGCGATCCCCATGATGACGGTGCTCCACCTGCTGCGCTCCAGCAGGGCCCAGATCACCGCTGCTGGCGGAAGAAGCGCCGCCGAGACGAGGTAGACCCAGAACTCGAGGACGCTCCCGGTCGGAAGGTTACCGACGAAGGGAGCCACGATGGCGATGACGACCTGCGCCACCAGCAGAAGCTCCAACAGCGCGAGGGCCCCAACGGTGTAGTCACTCGGGCGACGCCCGGTAAGACCCAGGATGACGCACAGCAGACCTCCCAGGACTGCCACTCCCACCTGCACGTAGGTGAACCACAGGATCATGACCCCTCCGCCATATTCATCGCACTCTTCAGATCATTGCCGCGCCGTTCCAGGATGCCGACGAGCCGCCCGTCAGGGTCGATTGCCGCAGTTCCCGACGACAGCCGCTCCGCCGCCCCGAGGATCCGTTTGCCCTGACGGAGGTCGCGCGCCTCCTCCGCTGACACGGGGACCGCTCCGAGAACCGTCCCGGCGACCGCCGCCGGTGGGAGCAGTCGAACGGCTGAGATGTCGTCGATCCTCGTCCCATCGGCAACCAGGAACGGGCCGATGCGGGTGCGTCGCAGCGCGGTCAGGTGTCCCCCCACGCCCAGGGCAGCGCCGAGGTCTCGGGCGAGT
>MDSV01192422.1_pt1 | contig 22151 bp, 14 predicted proteins | sample 810851 | NCBI WGS metagenome assembly MDSV01 (sample SAMN05326640, study PRJNA326480) | marine metagenome | isolation source: seawater | place: Atlantic Ocean: North East | collected 2012 | reverse complement strand
TGTAAAGTCAAATGCCATTGAAATTGTCGAGCAATACCCAGAAACTGACAGGTTTTACGTGATTACCAATGAGTTTTCTGGTTCAGACTCAAGGCACCTTACTAAAGAAGAGTGTATAGAAACAATTGCAAGCATACAGGGAGTTTCTATTGCTAGAAATGTTAGCGAAGTTGTAACTAGAGCATCAGATTTTACCTCTAACTCTACTGATAGAAACCAACTTATTTATTTGCTCTCAGATTTACAAAAAGAAACTCACAATCTATCACAGGATTTTAAACCTGATACTAATCTTACAATTCACTTCCTCCCTTCTTATGCTAATCAAAGACCAAACATTTGGATAGACTCTGCTTGGTTCAGCTCTCCTATCGCAACGACGGGAAAGCCAGCAGAACTTATAGTTAGAATGAAGCATAATGCCACTTCCACTGTAGAAGGTCTTAATATGAAGCTTAAGGTAAATGGAAGTAGAAAATCTGTAGGTACTTATAACATTAATCCAGGCTTAGAGACTGACACAGTAATGAGGTTTAGCTTTGATACTCCTGGCCAATACCACGCTGAGATTTCAATTGATGACAGTCCCATATCATTTGATAACAAATACTACTTAGGATTTGAGGTCGTAGAAAAGATTAAGGTTCTGCAGATTTGCAGAGATGTCAATAGTTCAAGTGCTGAAAGCATTAAAAATGTTTGTGCTACAAATAGTAGTTCTATTGAATTTGAGACTAGAACTTCCCTTCCTGATGAAAACGAGCTTCAGAGTTATGACTTGGTGATTTCAAATGGAATTAGCAGCCCATCAAATGGTTTTTCTAACACTCTAAATGAATTTACATCTTCCGGGGGTGCTGTTCTCGTTATCCCAGACACATTAGAAATCAACTCTAGGTTTAAGTTTTTAATGAATAGTTTAAAACTAGGATCAGCATTTGAATGGGTAGATTCTGAAGACATGGTTAGCATGATGTCTCTAAATATAGACCATCCTCATTTTGACGGAGTGTTTTCAAGCACACCTTCTAGAATGGATCTTCCTAAATCAAGTAAGGCACTTTCATATAAAGCAAATGCAGAAGTTGAAAGCCTCGGTCTTAACTGGAATAGCTCTAATTTCTTAGCAAAATCAAAAGTTGAAAAGGGAGTGGCTTTCTTGTTTGGAATTCCTTTAAGTCAAGAAGTATCAACCCTAACTTCTCATGCACTATTCGTCCCATTCATCCTTAGAATGGTAGAAACTTCAAGGTCTTCAGAACTAAGATCAATTACGCTTGGTGTAGACAATTCCCTTCAAATCAGAAAGGAAATAGGAATAGGCTCGAGTGTTATAATCGTTTCAACTGATAGCACAGAGTCAATAATCCCAGAATCCAGAGTGATTAATGGAGAAACAAGACTTCTTCTGGGACCAGCACTAACAAAAACTGGAAACTACAGCGTTCAAGTAAATTCTAACTCACAAACGAATTCTTCTGAATTCACAGAGTTAGTGACATTTGGAGTTAACGCTAATAGGCTTGAGTCAAACCCTGAATCTTTCGATGTTCCGGGGTACAGAAAAGAATTAGAAAATGTGGGTTGGGTTAACGCAAGCGTACTTGAAGTAAGCTCAGAAAATTTATCCACAGTCATTAAAAATATTGAATCGGGGAAGCACCTTTGGTGGTACCTTGTGCTCATAGTTTTACTTGCCTTAACAGGCGAAACTCTACTGCAAAAAAGATGGAAAGTCACATCCTAATTAAAGACTCTAGAGTGATAGACCTTGGTGGGTCTTACAACGGAAAGAAGGTTGATGTCAGAATAAAAAATGGGATAATCACTGAAGTTGGAAAGGATTTAAAGCCTCTGAAAGCTGATGTTTGGACTGAGGACAACCTCTGTGTTTCTCCAGGATGGATGGACGGACAGGCCCACTTTAGAGATCCAGGAGAGGAGCTGAAAGAAGGACTAATAAGAGGCCTCGACGCTGCTTCTGCGGGCGGCTTTACGGATGTTGTCATTTTACCTTCAACTCACCCTGCAATTGACAACAAGGCTTCTGTAGCTTATTTAATAAACAGCAGCCTTGAAGGTGGTTCCGTTACAGACGCACACCCCCTTGGATGTATCTCAGAGCAAAGAAAAGGGGCTCAATTAGCAGAGATGCTTGACATGGCAGAAGCTGGAGCTATAGGGTTTAGTGACGACGCCCCAGTTGAAAGGGCTGGACTTATTCAGATGGCGCTAGAATACCTAAGGCCTTCTGGTGACGTTCTAGTGATTCAACCAAATGAGAGAGATATCAACCCTGGATCTACAATGCACGAGGGCGCAATGAGTACTGCTCTAGGATTGAAAGGAAGTCCTACAGAAGCTGAGACGATGAGACTAAAAAGAGATCTAAACATCCTTGAGTACACTGGAGGAAGGTTACACATTCCTGTTGTATCATCAGCAGATAGCGTTAAGCTTATCAAAGAGGCAAAAAAGAAAGGATTAGCTGTTACAGCTTCTACGACGCCTCATCATCTGACTTACACTGATGAAGACATAGCAACTTTTGATGGGACTTTTAGAGTGAACCCTCCGCTAAGAACTAAGTCTGACAGAAAAGTTCTTAGAGCTGCACTAGCTGACGGCGTGATAGACAGTGTTTGTTCAGACCACAGACCAGAAAACCAAGAAAACCACGACGTTGAGTTTGTTCTAAGTCCTAATGGCATGTCTGGAATTTCTCACGTTTTCCCAGCTGTTTTATCTGCTTGTGATAAAGCAGATATTACAAGAGTAATCGACTCAATTTCAAATGCTAGCAGAAGAGTGTTTAATCTGCCTGAAATCCATGTTAATTTAGGTTCTGAAGCAAAGCTCACTCTCTTCAACCCTAAGGGAGAACACGTTTCACCAAACATCAGTGCAGGAGCAAACAATCCATGGAAGGATGCTGAGGGGTTAACAGGTCACGTATACGGAATCGTAAACGGGACTAGGACATATAAGAATTAATCGAGGCTTCGCCGCTATTACTTAGGCTTCGCCTTTGGGGCCGCCAAAATTCATAGGCATTACTGCATCTGGCCCACTTACTTCTGAAATTGTTCCGTGCTGAGATTCGTATCTCTTTACGTTTTCAATAAGTGCTTTCATCAAGCGTTTAGCATGTTGAGGGGTCATGATAACTCTAGACCTAACTTTTGCCTTAGGAACACCTGGCATGATTTGAATAAAATCAGTCACAAACTCTGTAGGACTGTGAGTAATCACAGCAAGGTTAGAATATGTTCCACTTGCTACTTCTTCTGGTAACTCAATATTGAGTTTAGGTTTTTTATCGTCTGCCATATCGCTAATGTAATACTATGTCTAATATTTCCGTAAGAGTTTTTACCTCGTGATCAATTTCTTCTTCGTACTTAGTTCCTTCTGGGTTAAAATAGATTTGTCCTAAACCTGCTTCCTTAGCACCTAATACGTCTGCTTCGAAATTATCTCCAATCATAATTACATCTTGGGGCTTCACACCTACTCTTTCTAATGCTAATACGTATGCCTGGGGGTGAGGTTTTTTAAAGCCAAGAGAATCGCTAGTAATTATCTCTTCAAAGTACTGTCCAAGGTTAGATTGGCTCACTTTTATGTGTTGGACTTCTTCAAAACCATTTGTAAGAACCACCATTTTAAAGCCTGCTTTTTTAAGGCTAGACAAAACTTCATGAGTTCCTTCTATCAGGTTTGTTTTATATGGAGATCTTTCTATGTAGTGTGAGCCTAACTTTTCGCCTAACTCAACGTCATCTCCTAACCCCCAAGGCTCAATAGCAAGCTTAAACCTCTTTCCTCTTAACTCTTCTTTTACCATTCTACCTTCCCTGTATTCAGCCCAACACCAATCGTTCGCTTTCTCGTAAGACTCTATATATTCCTCAACTGGCCCTACACCTAGTGAACACAAATAATATTCTACATAACCCTCTTTAAGAGCTTCTCTTGAATTTGTCTTAAAATCCCAGAGCGTGTGATCTAAATCCCAAAATAACACCTTCATATCAGTAGCAATGTTCCAAAAGTTAAAACTATAGACCAAACAACAAATGCCAAACTAAGCCACCAGATGCCACCAGATTCGTTTCTAAACCACTTCGATACTAAAACAGCAGAAATTGGAACTGATATGAGTCCAGCTATAAAGAGCAATCCCTTTAGACCAAACTTGTTTTTAAAAGCCACTAGCCTACGTTTTGACTTGGTCACTATCTGTTTAGACTTCTTACCTGTCTTTCCTGTTTTAACTCTATCTATCCAGTCAAATATCACTTTACCTAAGTTGTAAAACAGATGTACTCCAATTACTGCGCTTGCGCTATTTACGCAAATAACATAAACAGGTGAATACCCCAAACTCAGCATTAATGGAGCAGTTACAACGAACTTCACGATAGACATAAAGAACCACCCAGGTATTTCAATTAAAAGCTCCATTAATCAGCACATATTTCTAACACCTTTTCATAAACCTCTCTCCACCCCTTCCATTCTCCATAATCTGAAACTGAAGTGTTATGCCAAATCGTATACATGGTTCCGTTAAATCTTCTAACAGTATCGTTAAGTGATTTCACCTGACTTATTGCCTGTTTAGGTGAGAGTGAAGCATAGGAATTAAGTGTGCTATCCATTACTGTCACAGGATGTATTGTTAATGCTAGTTCTTTATCAGATTTTAAATCATAGGCTGGATATGATCTACAAAGTCCTGTTTTAAATGAAGGTAAATTCCCAGCAAAACCTATAGAATAATCGTGCTCCACACCCATCTTAGACAGACTTGGCCAATTCAAAGGGGACATTCTCAAAAAATGAGCTCTTACTTTTTTCACCTCGTAGGGAAAGTCATTTTTCTCTCGCTCAAACACATCATGTGAACCACTATTAAGGCTTGAAATCGCAGAATATGATGGATGCCAATTCACGCTCCACTTACCATTAAAACCATTCATGATTTTAGCCACAACTTTCTTTGGCAATCCAACATCGTAAGGCCTTTTAAATGGCGCATGAAGGAAGAATGCTGTTGTGTCTAAGCCTTGCTTACTATGAACGACATCAATCCATTCAAAAGTATCATATGGATCTGGTGAGTTTCTAAACACAGTAGTAATCCTATCTCTGAGAGTTGACCATCTAAAGAACACTAAATCTCTAAGTGAGGCCAACAGTGAATGAATCGTACCTCGCCCCTGAAACGCATAAGCAACGTCTACATCAATAGTTGGTACAAAGGAGTAAGTAGAATAGCGCTTTAGCTCTAGTTTTACAGCAAAAAACTCAGCTATATTTTCAATTACAGGATTTTTGTAGAACTCCTTGTTGGAGCAAATAGCTCTACCGTGATTATCAAACTCAACATCATCTAAAAACGTCTCATCCCAACCACAAGCTAGATATACAACTGCTGCTAGTGGATCAAACATGATATCTGTTGTCCCCAATACCTCACACGGGTAGTGTATTTCATTAAATTCAGTCCACTTTACACCAGAAGATTTAGCTATCTCATCTTGAGATAATGAAATGGGGTGAACAGGACATGAAACTAATTTATCTCCGCTTGAAATTGTATAGCTAGCCCCGTCTCCTTCTACACTTTTAATTTTACAGTCAACACCTAAGCATACTTTAAAAATTACTTTTAAAGCATAAGTCATCCTAGAGCTTGGGTTACTGTATGTAAGTATAACCTTAGACATCTCAATGGGAACTTAGTTTTTTAGAAATCATTTTCAAAATACTTTCCGCAGCATTTCCGTCACCGTATAGGTTATCTGAAATGTCGATAAACTTCCCGAGTTGCTGAGATGCCTTTTTAAAGAAATCTTCAGGTTCAGGACACAGAACTGCACAACCATTTTCTAGAAGTTCCTCCCATTCTGTGTTGTGTCTTATGACAACGGAAGGTGTGGAGCAGCTATAGCATTCTTTTTGGACTCCTCCCGAATCAGTAACAACTAACTGAGAGCTAGAAACCAATTCTAGAAAATCTAAATATCCCACAGGGTTTATCGAAAACACGTTCAACTTTTCCATCTCTTCCTTCCAATCATTGCACCAAAGCTCTTTTACAGAATTTTTAGTTCTAGGGTGTATGGGGAATATCACCTTAAGATTCTCACCCTTTGCCCAGCAACCAATTTCAGTAAGCCAAGACTTCACTCTCAGCGGATCATCCACGTTAGAAGGTCTGTGCATTGTCAATAAAACTGTAGTGGTTCTAGTTAAATTTTTACTCTTAGAAAAATGCAATGCGTTATCGTGCATAATATCACCAGTTAAGAATGCTCCTAATATCCCTTCGTTCTCAAGATTATCTACTGCGGTTTGAGTCGGAGCAACAAGTATGTCTGAGATTTTATCTATTTCTATCCTATTAACCTCCTCTGGCATATCTAAATCGAAAGATCTTAGCCCAGCTTCAACGTGTATTAATGGAATGTTTTCTCGATTAGCAACTTGTGCTCCAGCAAGAGTTGAATCTGTGTCTCCGTATACAAGTATTGCGTGAGGTCTGTCCTCAGATATGCAAGCACTGATTTTATTTCTCATTTCCTCTATTCTGGAAGGTCTATACGAATTTTCTAAAATGAATTGCCATCGTGGAGCAGGCAAGTTAAGGGTATCGAAGAAAACTTGAGAAAGCTGCTCGTCGTAGTGTTGGCCTGTATGAAGAATGTCTTGAGTCCAGCCTAAGTGTTCATGTTCAGCTATAGCTCTAGTTAAAGCAGTAGCTTTAATGAACTGAGGCCTTGCACCTAGAATAGTCAAAATCTTCTTCATTGAGGTTTTAAATTAATCCAGAATCAGATAAAGAAGTAAAAGATTTACCTGCAATTATCATGTTGTATGTAACCGGTAAATCTATGAATTTACAAGCCTTAACTAAGTTTTTAGTAAGAATAATATCGCTTGCGATTGAAATCTTTAATTCTGCTAAGACTTTATTACACCTCTTTAAAAGAAGTACGTGAAAATCCTTCAGTCCTAAATCACTCAACCTATCTTCATACCCATTGTAAAAGTACCTAGAAGCAGAAAGCTAGACATGATAAGTCTATTCAAGGCCGTCCTTCTTCTTCATAATTCCATAGCAGCTGACAACACTGTAGCCTTTGGCCTAACTATTTCTGGAATTTGAGCATATCTATCAGGTAATAGTTTCCCAAGCAACTCTTCTGCTAGCATTTCTGCCGACTCCCCCTTTCTTCCACTTCCAATAAGAATTGCTAACAATTAAGTATCATTTAGAGAAGACACCCCGTCTAATAACATTCTTTCTGTGGACCTCATCTAAAATTTTCACATAAAAAAACCCCCAGCAAAATGCTGAGGGTTCAAATATCTTTAAATAATCAAATTATCCAAGCTTTGATATATGAGCGCTTAGTTTTGATTTAAGGTTGGCAGCTTTATTCTTGTGAATTACATTATTCTTAGCAAGCTTATCTAACATAGAGCTAACCTTTGGGAACAATTCCTTTGCTTCCTTCTCTTCAGAAGTGCCACGTAACTTACGTACAGCATTACGAGCAGTCTTGTGCTGGTAACGATTGCGATCACGCTTCTTTTCGTCAGAGCGAACTCGCTTTTGTGCTGATTTGTGATTTGCCATCTATAATCTTCATATAATAGGGGTGCAAATATAGTACGGATTTTAATTCATTCAACAACAAACTTCCAAGAAATATCTAATTGTTGAATTTACAAGCAATTTAGTGGCTTATAGGTGTATTTTAGAGCGTGAAAAAACTGACTATTCATGCTATTATCATTTGGCTTGTTTGTATTGCGCCTTTTTCAAATAACCTAGCCCAAACAAACACCTTCCCTGCATTCTTTTCTGGGGTTTGGACTTGCCCAGATTCAGTTGAACTTAAAGTTCCAGGGCATTTTCCTGGCTCATTGCACCAAGATTTAATCAGAGGTAAGTTCATTCCGGATCTGTTTGTTGGAACAAATGAAGATCATGTTCAATGGGTTAGTGAAAAAGAATGGGTTTTCACATCATATCCGTTTGATGATCCTAAGCTGGCAAAAAAGGATCTACCGTTCACTTTAGATATTAATGGTGTTCAGTTGTATTCGACTTGGAAGCTTAATGGCCAAACTTTAGGCTCAACATCCAATGCATTCCACCCCTACTCGTTTGATTTGAGTGAATTATTGATAGAAAATGGAAACGTATTGGTTGTGGAATTTAGGCCGGTGATGGTTGTTGGGACTGAGTTGATTGCTGAAGCTGGGCACACGTTGCCTGGGGATGCTGAAAGAGCTGTGCATAGGATGCCTCAATTTACCTTTGGATGGGATTGGGGTCCGCGCATGCTAGATTTTTCTGTAGCTAGCGTCAACTATACTTCGTCGACCCTGGGAATTATTGACACGAACCTAAGGACGCTGGAGTTGGATGGTAGTACGGCAAAATGTGTTGTGGAGTGGACATTAGCACCTGGGGTTGAGGAAAGCGCGAATATGCGTTGGGCTTTAACTGATGAAGAAGGGACTAAGATTGCTTGGGGGGATGATGAAGGTGAACCTGGGGAATATTCGATGGATTTCGAGGTAAATGATGTTGAGACGTGGTGGACCCATGATTTAGGAGAACCATACTTGTATAAGCTAGAGGTAATCGCATACAATAACTCAGGATTAGTTGGAAGAGACGTGAAGAAAGTGGGGATAAGGACTTTAGAGCTTGACACGACGTCTGGAAAATTCCAATTCATACTTAATGGAATTCCCATTTACGCCCAAGGATCAAACTTTGTCCCGTGTGATATTATTTCAAATCGAATCAGTCCCAGAGAAGAAACGGCTATTGTAGACTTTGCTATTGATGCACATATGAATATGATTAGGATTTGGGGTGGAGGATTATACGCATCAGATAATCTTGTGGACTATTGCGACCATAAAGGAGTGCTTATTTGGCATGACTTTATGTTCGCTTGCGCTATGTATCCTGGAAACGAGGATTTTCTTTCTTCAGTTGAGAAAGAAGCTGAATACCATACCCTTAGGCTCAGACACCACCCTTCTTTAGCAATTTGGTGTGGAAATAATGAAGTTAGTGAGGGATGGGCTCGTTGGGGATGGAAATCAGGGTTAGAAGAATCAGAAGTACGAGCAGTATCTGAATCGTATTCAAAGCTATTTAATGATTTACTCCCTCAAATTGTAGACACAAATGACGACATTTCTTATTGGGAGAGTTCACCTAAGCTTGGAAGAGGAGATTTCAATTTTAAAAACGAGGGAGACGCACATGATTGGGGGATTTGGCATGACGGATACCCATTTGACAGTCTTTGGACTAGGGTTCCAAGATTTATGAGCGAATACGGATTCCAAAGCTTACCTGAAGGTTTTACAATTTCTACAATTCTCAGCCACGACAGTATCCTCAAAGACATCAATTTCAGAAACCATCCTGAAGTAATAGCCCACGAAAAGCATTCAAGGGGATTCGATATAATCGACTCATACATTTCATTTACCCATTCAAACTTTGCCCTTGACAGCCTTACTCTAGAGCAATGGGGATACCTAAGCCGTGTGATCCAAGCCGAAGGTATAGCTGAAGGTGCAAAAGCTGGACGCCTTAACTCAGACCACTGTTCTGGGACTCTTGTTTGGCAACTCAACGACTGCTGGCCAGTCGCTTCATGGTCCTCTATTGACGGTGCTGGCAGATTAAAACTCCTCCACCATAAACTACGTGAAGCCTTCAGCCCCACCCTACTACACGGCACCTGGGAAGAAACCACCCTCAACGTAAGCATCACCTCACACAATACAAAATCATCAACCGCCTGTCCGGGGACTCTTTTAGCAGACCTCAAATCCCTTGACGGCACAATAATCAGCAGTGAACATATAAATCTCACTTGCACACCCGGACAGGTCACGTCAATTTCGCTACCTAACTTCCTTCCCAACGGCCTCGACCCAAATTATCACGTAGCCCACTTACTTTGGCAGGAAAATAAGGAAACGCCTGACGTTAGGCACGCATCAGATTTAGCATACCTTGTGAATCCAAGCGATTTAGCGCTTGAAAAAGGAAGTATCTACATTACCAGATTTGGCTGGGTAGATGATGAATACAGATTCGAGATCAGTTCTGACACTTTTGCAAAAAACGTTGAGCTATACAGCATAACTCCTGGAAACTTTAGCACTAACGGCTTTGACCTATTCCCAGATCAGCCTATCAAAGTATCATTTAAAAATCTCGACACAAGCACCTTCCTTCCCGGCCTTGGGGAAAGTAACTACAGTTCAATTCCGGTTATTCAGGCCTCATGTCTCAATAACCTACTTCCCTAACTACTAGTTCATCAACAAATAACCACGTGGGCTCAGTAGCCGCCGCGTGCCAATTCGGACACACTCCAGGATTCGAGATTTTTACAACGACATTCCTCCCCATAACACCTTCGAGCCTACCTGAACTAAGATTTCTTACGGTCTGATTTTCGTCTTTCTCTAAGCAATCATCATTGGTGGTTTCATACTCTAAATTACCATCAACGATAAACGAAACAGTTGACGGCATAAATATCCACGCGTCTTGATATAGGTAAAAATTCAGGCTGATGCTATCAATCTCAACTTCATCTCCTAAGTCGATACTAATCTCCATATCTTCTCCTTGTACTGCTTGCCAAACCCCATCTCTGAAATCCATTGATCCTACCCTAGAATCTACTAGCGCATATTCTCCACCTCCTGTATAGTAAGGGCTTGGCTTATAACTAAGCTCTATCCCTTTAAAAGAACCTGCATGGAAATCAACCAGGAAATTTTCTGTTTTATCTAGGACTCTTCCTCTATAATTAATCGTTGCAACAACTTGTCCGGGACCCAATACTTTAATAGGCTTATCTAAGGTTACCGACTCTCCTTCCTCTCCAGAAGTATTAACAAACTTTGCCTTGCCTCTGATGTAAGAACCCGCCGGAGTAATGTTTGCGTACAATGTGTTTTTCTCTCCCTCTTCCAAGCTTAAGGAAATAGAAACTGGAACTGCTTCTAACCCGTAGTCTACTCCTAAAAGAGCTAATCTGCTCAAGTGTGGGTCTAATCGAGTGATGAATCTTGCGTAAGCACCTTCTTTTGAAGTCACTTTTACACCAGACCAAAGCACCTCAGCCAAGCCTATTACCCTTGGGAACACCTTAGATTCTACTAGGTGCTGAGGAGCTCGTTCAGACCACATATTGCACTCTCCACCGAGAACCCTTCCAGGACCGTTCGATGCATCTTCCGGCATGGGGTCGAAGCTGTACACCTCTCTTAAATCTGTAGAACTCAACGGATAGTCTAGATAACAATGTGAAGTTGGTGAGGAAATTACGTCAGTACCTAAATGAACCCCTTCTATTGCTCCTGCCATCCCTCGCCAGCTTTGGACTGCAGCTCCTTCAGGAAGTCCTCCTTCTAGAATTTCATCCCATCCAATTATGGTTTTGCCTTTGCTATTCAGATAATGACCCACGTATTCTATAATCCAAGTTTGAAGCTCGTGCTCATCTTTAAGTCCTTCCTCCTCAATTCTTCTATTACACTTTTTACAAGCAGCCCAACGAACTTTTGGAGCCTCATCGCCACCAATATGTATTCTGTTTGAAGGGAATAGTTCGCAAACTTCGTCAAATACAGCCTCTAAAAACTTGAGTGTGCTATCGTTACCTGCACAGTATATATCCTTGAATACTCCCCACTTATTTGCAACAGGCAACTGTTCTCCTGTACATCCAAGATGAGGGTAAGAAGATAAAGCAGCCTGGCTATGACCAGGCACTTCAATTTCAGGGATGATTTCTACATGCCTTTCAGATGCGTAAGCTACGATATCTCTGATGTGGTCTTTTGTATAAAAACCTCCATGCGTACTTCCATCCAACTCAGTTCGCCAAGCACCTACTTCAGTAAGTTTAGGATATGCATCAATCTGAATACGCCATCCTTGATCTTCAGTCAAATGCCAGTGAAGAACATTCATCTTATGCAGACTCAGATTGTCTATAATCTTTTTTACGAATTCAGGCTCCATAAAATGCCTGCAGCAATCCAGAAGTAAACCTCTATGCTCAAATTCTGGGGAATCTTCTATATGAACTTCTGGAAGAAAAAACCCACTCGAACAACCACCAGTTTCAGCAACAGAAGGCATTATTAATCTAAGTGTAGTAAACCCTCTAAAGAGACCTTCATGAGTCGAAGCAACAACACTAATCAATTCGTTTTTAATATCAAGAACATAAGTTTCTTCCCCTTTTATAGTACTATCAAGCGAAAATGAAAGCTGTGGTGTTAAGATTTCTGTATACTCAAGCTGTACGCCAGCCTTGTTAAACCATGAATCGACAACACCTTTTGATATACCTAGATTATTAGAACCAGAAACAACAAGATTTCCATCGCAATAAAGCCCCATTATGGCATCCCCATTGCCATCAACATTTGGCTCTAAGACATCAGGTAGAGGAATCAGTGTATCATATGATCCTTTAGAAATGGGATGCTTTTTATGACCTCCACAACTAGCAAACAAAACAGCAGTAAGAGTAACTATAAAAAGTCTATAATTCATTTTAAAAATTATTCCAATTCCCTATAGCCTCAGCTAGAGCCTCAACTTTTGAATAATCAACTGAATTTGTTTTCAAGTCAAATATTTCACTTGAAGTCCCTTCAAGATCTAACAAATTTTCTGTTCTACACGAAGCATGAATTGCTTCCACTCCTGCCTCACCTAAGGCTACCACATCCTCTTTTCTTACTCCACCACCAGCTACCACGCTCAATCCTAATTCCGCAAATTCCCTTATTAATCCAACTCCCAAACCTGCTGCCGGAGCTCCACCGCTTGTGAGAACTTCACTTATCCCATGGTCTAATAGTATTTCAGCTGAAGCTATGGGGTCAGAGCTAATGTCTAGCGATCTATGCCAAACCAATTTCTCACCACCCACTTCACAACACAATTCCTCAAGTAGTTCCATATCTATGTTTCCATCAACGGTCAATCCTCCAACTACAAGTTTTTCTGCCCCTGCTTCTAAACAATCAATTGCTTCTGAAATGATAAGATTTCTTTCTGAACCATTGTAAACAAAGTGACCAGCTCTAGGCCTGACTAGGGTCCTTACAGGAATGTCTAAGGCTACACTTACCCTTATCATTGCTGGAGTAGGAGTCAACCCTCCGCTTTCCCAATGAGCACATAACTCCACTCTATTTGCGCCTGCTTCTAAAGCAATTGCTACATCTACAGGAGTACTTGCACAAACTTCTAATTGCATCATCGCAATTTATTCAAAACAAACTCAAAATCACTCGGATAGGTAAGATCTAAAAATTCGCCTGAAAAAGGAATTGCAGTCATTTTTGAGTCTTCTTGACTATTCCAAATCCCCACAGCAATAGGAAGTTCCTTTTCTCCTCTTTTGCTCATGGGACAATTCATCACAGCTCTATAGAATTCTAAATATGGTAGCTTGAAAATATTCATGCTTATTCTCAAAACTCCATTGTCATCAATGTAATCTGAAACAATATTCGGAGCAGGTTTTTCAACTATTTCTGATAACATCCCGTCATCTGTAACACTAACTACAGCAAAAGCGCTAACTCTATCGTTTGGCAATCCCAGATTTGAAGCATTGAACGCAAGCATTGCGCATTCTTCTTTAAATATTGCTGACATAGCTCCTTTAGGAGGCATGTTATCTCCATTGCACACTGATACTGAATGAGACTTTAAGTCTAAATTTTCTTCAAGCACAAGAGCCACAGCCTGAGAGGTGCCAAGTGGTTTAACACGTCCTTTCGGTATGGTTTGGACTACGTATCTAATACTTACTCCATCAATAGGATTGTTCGAGAAGTAATCCTTAGTCACTCCATCAGTTTCTCCAATTACAATTACAACAGTGTTGCTTCCCTCATCCTTCAAATACCTAATTAACAGATCTAAAAAAGGAGTATTATTCGGACCCACTCTCAACATAGCTTTAGGCCTCGAAACAACTTCCAAAACGGTTGCAGAACTCACTCCCTCCACCCTCTTCATTCTGCTCGAAGCTCCTGCTGCTAGAATAATCACAGGGTTTTCAATTTCTACTTCTTCACCCCAGCTTACCCCTGGTTCAGAAACAACGTGATAAGATTTCGCACCTTCCACTGAAGCAATACTCTTCTTTACTGAGTCAATCAATGAATAATCAATCTTACCATTTATTCTGGGTATAAGTGCAAGCATACATCCACCTCCACCTGATCCAAAGATTTTAGCCCCAACTGCTCCTGTATGTATTGAAACACCACACATTTTCTCGATCTTATCTGTACTTATTTTTAGCACATCTCTGAGAATTCCATGGTGTTCATTCATCAGTAACCCAAGCTTTTCAGCTGGCGCACCACCATCTTTAAGAAGCGCAGAAGCTTCAATTTCTATATCCCTATTTCTAATTGTGCCATCAACCACTCCTGATTCTACCTCACCGAGCTTACTAACATCTATTGTATCCCAAACCCCACCATTAGCTTTAAGTATTTCAAGCCTATCAAACTTACACCTTTTCAAAATCCCCATAGTATCCTTAGGGGAATTAGAATCTCCCAGTACCAAATCATAATCTAACTCACCCAGATCAACATATCCGTTGTCTGCTGAAGGATCTACCCTTAGAGTCCCACCTACTGCGCAAGCAATTTGGTCCATGTTTCCGCCTGGAGCATCGTAGTAAGTCACCTCTGATTCAAAGGCCTGCATAGCTAGTTCAATCTTACTAGTAATATTTCCAGAAAGTCTTTGCATTCCAGCAATCCACGCTACAATCAACGCTGAAGAGCTACTACAACCTGCTTGAACTGGCACATCACTATCTATTACTGCATTCCAACCTCTAAGCGGCAATTCACCTCTTCTTTCAGCTAGTATCATTGCTGAAAGTTTATGATCCTGATCGCCCACTATTTCTGAATCAAGAAGATTGTCTAAATCATATGACCCAAAGTATTGGTCTCCCAACTTTGGACTAGACCAAACTACCTTCCTATCATCTCTTTCCGTAATTTTTATTCGACACCTGAGATTAACAGCCATAACAATTGAAGGCATCCCTAAATAATCTTGATGCTCTCCGTAAAGGCAAACTCTTCCAGGTGCTGAAACAGTAAATGTTCTATTCACAATAGGATCCATAGACAGCTAATATTGACAGCAGATCAGAAATCGAAACATTTCCAGTCTCATTAAAATCTCCAACACACTCTCCTATGCATCCATAATTAGCTAAAAATATAAGCATATCATTTATGTCAACAATCCCATCTTCCACTATATCCTGAGGACAATCAGCCGGCTCCTCTTCATCAATTTCAGGAGGATTAGTAACGTCATAATAACCACAAATCTGTTGATATGAAGGGCAAACCATTCTACTGTTAAATCCTGTAATTACTGCCCTAGTTGTATCATAATATGTATCAAAGTTTTGATGAGGAACATGACCTGCTCCTTCGAAAGTATAAAAGCAGTTATCTATTCCTAAAATATCAACTCTTTCATGTATTGCAGCACTTCCATCCACTTCGTCAACATCAATTAAAAATATTTGAATCGTGCCCTCTTCATAAGGCACGGTATTATCTTCAGTACCGTGTGTACTTACAATCGGAACATCTCCTGATTCAATCCATTCTTTATTTCCAATTGCACCAGACATACTGAAAACAGAGAGCACTTCAGAAGAGTAGCCTAGATTTCCGGAATTGCCCTCGATACCTCCTCCTAATCCTGGATCAGAAAGATCCATGATTTCTGGGACTTCGCTAAAATCTAAATATGCTGCATGAAGAGCTATAAATGCTCCAGCTGAGGAACCACCCATTAAAATTCTATTTGGATCAATACCCCATGGATTTCCTTCTTCGTTATACATTTTTCTGATAAAACGTACTGCCGCTTTTCCATCATGAACAGCTCGAAGAACAGCTTCTTGAAGTGACTGCTGTAGTAGTAATATATTATCTAAGCCTAATCTATAATTGTAAGAAACTGCTACATAACCCATTCTTGCTAAATCTTCACAGAATGGTACGACATCAAATTGTTCATTATTTCCAACTAAAAAAAAGCCACCATGAGCTACTAATGCTATAGGCCTATTTGTGAGTGTATCCTCAACCGGAGGTAAGTATACATCCATATCAAGGACAAGTGTATCTCCACCTGAGTCAAGGTTTGCTCCGTAAACTACATCTTCGATTTTCTGGAAATCGTCATATATCAAATACCTATACCTGTGTCCATCGCAATCTTCATCTTCTTGTGCAAGATATGCGTTAGAAAAAAACGTAACTGCACAAAGTACTAAAAACAAGAAGGTATTTTTGATCATTGAATTACAATGCGAATTTTCTGGTTAAGAGTTGGAGAAGAAATGAAATATACCCCGGAAGTTAATTCACTAATATCAAATGATGAACGAATATTAACTGGAGTAAGTTGCATTACTCCTCTACCTTTTACATCATAAACAGTGAATTGCTTTCCTAAAAGTTTATCATCAATTTCCATAAGTAGATTAGAAGTAGCAGGGTTAGGGTAAACTACTGCAAGTAGATTTCCTTCTGTATCACCTACAGACTCAATACCCATAGATGATAGAAGTCCTACAAATTCTTGGTAGTAAAGGTTTGCCACTCTAGCGTTGTGAACGAATAATGTATTCTCGTCATTAGTGTTTTCTGCAGTAGAGGACCAGTTGTGAGAACCCGTAATTACTGTAGGGTCTGATTGAGGTTCCGAATGGTCGACTACAGCATATTTATGGTGTAGAGAACCTGAAATTCCTTGGTGAGAATAAACCTGAACACCTGCATCCAACAACGTAGTAAACTCAGAACCAGTTGTGTTTTCTTGTTCAATCACACCTACAGGAGTTACGAAGAAATTAGTTTCATCTATTATAGATTGAGCAATATCATCTCTCGTAAATGCTAACAGTGCAAAAATCAGACTGTAATCTGTAGTTTCTATCGAATTTCTTATAGCTGATGTAGTACCATCAGATGGGGAGAAGTATACCTCTACAGGTGAACCGCCAACAATAAACTTTTTAGGAGTGTTGATCACTTTATTTGGGCCAAACTTGGAATTTGACTCATTAGGAATAATACCAGTCCCTCCCCACATTTCATTAAATTCTAAAGTATATCCTCGTGCTAAACTTTGGTCTTCTAAAACAATAACATTATTTCTATCAGTATTAAGATTTGCAGTAGTCATATTTGTAGAACCTGTTAGGACAAATGCGCTCTCTGGATAGTCTCTATCTCCAATAACAATCTTGTTGTGCATACCTGAGCCTTCACCATCGGTTCTATATAAAACAGGAATTGAAGAGTCGAGGTTATTGATTCCAAGATTTGCATTACTAGCTTCAGCGATATAGCGGATTTCGACCCCATTTGCCGCTGCTGTGTTTATAGCATTCTCAATTGTTACATTATTTAAATTATAGAATGCTAGATCAAGAGTGTGTTGAGCAGAAGTAATCCATGCTGCAATAGTGTCGTTGGTGTTTGTCCCTAATGACATCGCAAAATCTTCAGTTGCAACTGAATGATCAACTGAACCTGTGAAGTAAACATGGATATCACCAGAAGAGTTTGCAACTGTGGCATAAACTCTAATTGGTGAAACTACTTGTTCATCACCTGAAGCAGATACAACTCTTGCGTAGTAAAGAACTCCAGCTTCTAAGCTTTCTAGAGTTACTGTGTGATCCATAGATACAACTCCAGCGTCAGTTGTATTACCTAGAGCAGTAGTTGTCCCCCACTCTACGATAGATGATCCTTCAATATCTGTAGACCAGCTAAGGTCAAAGCTTGAGGTAGTGATGTTTGTTTGGTTAATGTCTGATGTGAGGCAAATTCCTGAAGTGGTCATCATATCTGATGCTCCACGTGGAAGTAGTTGATAACCGCCAAGACCGTCAAAAGAGAATTGTGAGCAAATACCTCTTAGGTTCATTTCACAGCCATTAAGTGTAGTACCTACTAGTGAGTTTGAAGTTCTTACGTATATTATTCCCGTCTCTCCTCCAGAAATGAAGTTATAAGTGTTATTGCCTTCGATTATTTGGCCTCCTGCTTCGAAAGTTGTGCCCTGCACTTCGATTATTTGGCCTTCAAGATTCTCTCCCATTTGAGAAGGAGTAATAATCTGTGGATCAGGAAGATCATTGCCAGAAGAAACAAGCTGAACGTTTGATAAACTCGGGCCGACTTCTAGAAGACCGTTATACTCTGTAAGCTCACCAGTAATCGAGATTTCATCGCCTGGATTAGGCTCGAATGTCCAAGAACTCCAGTCAGATCCTGGGTAAAGTGCAATCCCCGCCGTTTCGTCTTGTAAGTAACGAACAGATCCTAAGTCTGCTCCGCTTGTAACAATTCCTGTAATAGTTACAACTTGACCTACCGAGTAGTTAGTTCTAGCATCTAGAATGTCTGTTTGGGCTTGAACTACTAAAAATGCATTTAATAATAGCCCTAGGAGTGAATATTTGATTGCTTTCATTTTTTAAAATCTTACTCTTACTGAGAAATTAGTTCTTAGGCCGTAGCCCATATAAACGCTGGCTGAAGCTGCGTCAAAGTTATTTTCTGTAAACGCATATGTGCGGTTTGGATTATTAAAATACCACTCGCCATATGGGTCGTTATTCTGTGCGTTAATCAGGTATACCTTATTTAAAAGATTGAACACACTAAATCTGAAGTCCATCTGAGAAGATTTAAGATCAAGAGTGTAACCCATGTGTAAGTCTAAGAGGCCGTAAGCTGGCATCTTCCAAGACTGCCTTCCTTCATTATCTCCGTTCAAAGAGAAAGGATCGAAGTCTGCATAAAATCTATCGAAGAATGTATACCTAGGCTTTATGTACAATCCCTTCTTCTTATACCTCATAGCTATTCCCAATTGAGTTTGGGGTGCATCACCCACGCTAACGCCTTCAGCATTGTAGCTCACTGTTGCAGGGTTACCATCGTAATCGATATAAGGTTGGAGAGTTTCATCATCGATAAGCTGAAGGCTATCTTCGGAACTAGTCCAACGCCAATCACCATATGAAGCAAATCCTTCAATAGTAATCTCGCGGTTCACTTGATATGCAAAATCCCATTCGGCACCTTTATGTAGTGCGCTCATAGAGTTGATGTTAGCTCTAACAATCTCACCTTCGACAGTCTCATACCTGAGCAAGCTCTGAAGAGGTCTATTCTGCCAATCCGTATAATAGCAATTGAAATTCATGCTCCATGGTTGTTTACTCCACTTCACACCCATTTCAATCGAATTGATAATCTCGTTTTCTGTACCAACTACGAAGTCGTTGGAGTAGTCTATCACATTTGAGAATACAGGCGTTCTATTTAAATGGCCTAAATTGACAAATACGTCTGTCCACTCGTTTGCATTGATATTACCACCTGCCTTAATTGTATAACCTGGAATTGTCTTCCAACCAGATTCCTGTTCGCCCTCAAATTGGAAATAATCTACTCGATTGTAGCTCTGCTGAACATAGCTAAGGTTAAGGAACATATTATACCATGGGCCCTTATACTCAATTAACCCAAACACACCGCCCCATTTCACAAATGCGTCATTGTGATAGCTAATAGTATCGCCTTCAGTGTGCATGGGCTCACTGTCGTTAGGATCATTGTTATCTACAAAGTAATCACCTCCAAGCAAGTCAAAAACAGTACTGTAATGCTCTCCCTGATATGTTCTAAAGTCTATACCTCCAGAAACCTTAAGTCTTTCATTATGCTCATATCTAAACGTTGAAAGCGCACCATACCAATAGTGGTTGTTGTACAATTTTCTGAGAATTCTTGAACTCTTTAGTAACGAATCTGAATATGCTGGATCTATAGGCGGGCCAAACAACCCGCCGACTGTATTTGTTTCGTAAAAACCCTGAAAATCAACCTGTCCATCTGGGGTATAATCACCAGAACCAAGAGCATTCTCTAATCTAGTTCCACCTCCGTGACCTTGTGAAGCATAGAGCGTGTTCACAATGTATAACTTAGAGCTCAGCCTTGCGCTGTGACGTAGTGACATCAGGGGTTTGTGGTATTGGTTTTGGCGTTCGTAAAGAACCTCGTTATTCAACTCACCCCAATGAACATTGTAGTCAGGCCCCATCTCAATGATACCCGTAGTATCGATGAAATTCGTTGCAGTCATTTCATCTTCGAATTGAGAAGCACCTGATTCGGGGTCATATCCATATTGTTCATTAAGCTCTGCAAACGCAGTCGCTTCTTCATCTATAGACAAAGTCCCATCGTTGTAAATGGCATCGTAATCTTGACTGTACCCTACCATTCGAGCGTAATCTTTGTCGGTGCCGTTGAATAAACTACGAGCGAAATCCTTACTATGGGTTGCGATTCTTTGCTGGTAGCCCCTTGCCGAATTTTTCGATGGAGAACCCGTCGCGCTAAACGAAATTATATGGTTCCCTAGTTCCTTTTGGATTTTTGCGTAATAGAAGAAACTGTTAGTGTATGATTGATCAGGGAATCCTCCACCGTTTTTAAAACTTCCTGAAACTGTATAGCCCCAACCTCCTGGCAAACGTCCTGACGTATGACCAATAGTAGTTCTGGTCATCCCAAAACTACCAAGCTCCTGCTTTACACTCGTCTTCTTTTTATTCTGAATTCCTAGAGTTACGATATTCACCGTCCCCCCAATTGCTGGAAGTGCTAGCTTAGAAGCGCCTAGACCTCTTTGGACTTGCATGGTTTGAGTTACTAGGTCTAGACCAAACCAATTATTCCAATATACCCCTCCATTCTCCATATCGTTAACCGGTATCCCATCAATAAGGACACTCACGTTGCGTTGCTTAAATCCACGAATGCTGATGCTTGGTCCGTTATCGTCTGAACCTGCTTGTGTAGCATAGACCCCAGGTGTAGAATTTAAAATCATAGGAATAGGCTGAGAACCCAATTCTTCCTGTATCTGAAGAGGTTTAATGTTAGAGAATGCTACTGGAGTTTCTCGTTCAATAGCTATATCTGAAACTACTTCTGCTTCCTGCAAAAGGATGGTTTTCATCTTAAAGTTTACAACTAAAGTTGATCCAGCAGAAACTGAAACCGTTTTTTTAGCTGCCTCATATCCTACATATGAAATCTTTAATGTGTATTCCCCAGGAGCTAGCTCTACTGAATAATTTCCGTCAAAATCAGTAAGCGTTCCTTTGTTACTACCGTCTGAGCCATACATAATTGCAGCTTGAATAAGCGGCTCACCAGTAGTGGCATCAGTAACTGCTCCTCTTACAAGTGCGGTTTGGGCTAAAGAAGAATGAGAAAAAACAAAGGCTAGGGTAAAAGCAACAACCAGTCCTAAATGCTTAAATGGACGCATCTGAAATTAGCGAATTACAACTCTATGCGAGTAAGTAGTTCCCTTTGCGTAACGAATATTCACGAAGTAAACTCCAGATTCCCAGTTTGAAGAATCAAAGTTCCAACTCCGAACAACCAATGGCGGAGATTCGTTGTAAATAAGCTTTCCTTCTGGGCTGTAAACCTCTAGCATCTCTACTGCATCGAATGCGTCAATAGTGAAACCTCCTGCTTCAGAAGGATTTGGGAAAACTTTTGCAGTGGGAATTTCTACTTCGTTTACGCTTGTAGATCCACAAACACATGTATGGCTTCCTAGTCCGTCCCAAGTATTTACTTCAAGAGTATCCCATTCAAGGAAAGTGTCGAATACGACTGGTGGAACGTTAACACCAGCTCCAACATCGTACTTTCTTCTAAGAGTGTGGTTAGAAGTAAGCCAAGTTGCTCCATCACCCACATCGATAAATCCGTTTTCTGCGTCATTAGTCCAGGCAACTCCTGGATCTTCTGTAGGCTTACCAAAAATATCTATAACTGTGTTTCCATTTTTTACTAGAACTAAAGCGTCGTCTCCGTTCATGTAAGTAGGAGCTGGATATGGATTGTCTAATTGATTAGCGAGCTGCTGTAAAGCTGGGTCACAT
>MDSV01247431.1_pt1 | contig 22154 bp, 22 predicted proteins | sample 810851 | NCBI WGS metagenome assembly MDSV01 (sample SAMN05326640, study PRJNA326480) | marine metagenome | isolation source: seawater | place: Atlantic Ocean: North East | collected 2012 | reverse complement strand
TTGTTCTATATAAGACAAATTGATACCAAGATTACTTCCATTACCCAATAATTTTATATAATTAGACAAATAATCTGGTGACGAAATAATTAAAATATCTTTAATGCCTGCCAAAAGCAAAGTAGATAGCGGATAATAAACCATAGGCTTATCATATATTGATAAAAGCTGTTTCGAAGTTCCCCTAGTAATAGGATAAAGCCTTGAGCCACTTCCACCTGCAAGAATAATTCCTTTCATTTTTTAAATATAAGTTTTAAAATTTATATTAAAAATCTCTTTTGGGTAGTTCTTTGAACCATTTTTCGTGAATCCTATTCTTAGGCAATAATATTACTAAAGCAGTCAAAAAAATTAATTTAATGTCCAAAAAAATAGAATTATTTTTTTGGTACCACATTTCAAGTTCTCCTTTATATGGAGCAATTACTCTTTTGTAAAATTCATGATAATCATCACCTTTTATAGAAGATATTAAATATTCCTCATCTCTAAATACTATTGAACCTATGCCAGTAAGGCCAGGCTTAACATTATATATTTTATAAATTATTGATTTTGGATATAATTTCCAATCTTGTTCCAAAACAGGCCTGGGACCCACTATTGTAATGTCACCTTTTAAAATGTTAATTAATTGAGGTAATTCATTAATTTTACTTTTTCTTAAAAATTTACCAAATCTAGTAACCCTAAAGTCATTTTGTAGTGTAATACTCCCTGTTCCCATATTCAAAGAATTTTTCAACATTGTTGCAAACTTCCATATTTTGAATTTAGAATTATTGTAACCAATTCTTTCTTGAAAATAAAACACTTCCCCTTCAGCAGTAAATCGAAGTATAATAATAACCACAACAAATAATGGTAGTAATATAATAAGAGCCAAGAAAGCAATTACAAGGTCTAATAGTCTTTTAAATAATTTATACATGTTACATTTTTTGATCAAGATTCTTTCCTGTTTCTATATGATTAAAGTCTTCTACATAATTATTTAAAACCTTAATTACAGATAATTTATCAATATTATTTTCTGAAAAAACTTTATTAAAATCATTAATAACATCTGAAAAGCAGATTTTAATATCATTAGAGGTGATGTAACCAAGAGAATTATACTTTTTTAAAATATAATTCTCTTTACTTGTGTAGAACTCTTCATATGTTTTTTCTCCAGATGTATCAGTCATAAAAAAATAAATAGGGTACTGACCCGGGTTAGAGTTAATATTAAAATCTTTTGCTTCTTTTTCTGAAGACATATGCTTCGGTTCAAAGCCTCTTTCTTTAAGAAAATCTATGGCAATATCTTTAAAATAAATTTGGTCTTTATTAAAGTCTAATTTTGGGAAATATATATTACCAGAATCTCCTAAAAAAGTTGCTAACAAACATATCTGACCTGATTGCTCATGAGTAACAAAAAATCTTTTAATGTCATATGGGCATGATAGAGGTTGTTTTTTACTAAGTCTAAAATTAAATCCATCCAATAAACTTCCGTTTGAAAAGGCAACATTAGCAAATCTTGCTGTTGATACCCTAAAATTATTTTTCTTTGAAAGAATAAGTTTCTCCATCAAACTTTTTGATGCACCCATAATATTAACGGGATTAGCAGCTTTGTCAGTTGAAACACTAAAAAAATATTTTGGAGGATTAATTTCACAAAGCTCCAGGATTTTTATAATACCAAAAACATTGTTTTTAATCAGTGCCTCAACTGATATTCCATCTTTCTCAGATCTTACGTGTTTGTGTGCAGAAAAATTAGCGATGATATCCCAATTATCAGAATTAAATATTTTATCAAAAGTTTCACTCAATAAATTTACCGGATAAGAAAAATATTCAGGGTTATAATCTAATAAATCTGAGCTTCTTAAATCTCTTGTAAGTTCGGTTAAACCATTTTCGTTAATATCAACAATTGTTATTTTAGCTGGTTTATATTTTAAAATTTTTTTTATGTAACTGGTCCCAATACTACCAGCACCACCAATCACCATTATGTTTTTATTATTAATTTTTTCTAAAAGAAAACTTCTATTATTATCTAAATCAATATTTAAGTTTAAATTATTGTACTTCAACATTTTTTATATTTTTTTCAATATCTTTTTTCATTATATTATAACTTTCAAGAAGCTGTTTTTCATTCAAAGTTTTTGCAATTTTTTCATAATTTCTAAAATCACTAACAGATTTTGATAGTTGTTTTTCAAATTGATGCTTTGTATTTTCGTTAAAATTTCCCTTAAATGATCTTGATAAAATTACTCCACTAGAATTTAGTCTTAAATGTTCGTTTAAAACACATTCTGGAGAAGGAGATAAATTAGACCCCATTTTACCAATACCTCCTATTCCAAACTTTTGATTTTTTTTTCTTAACACTGTTGTTATTCTTTTCAATAGGCCGTCAATATATGGCTCAAACATAAAAACTGTACCTCTTTCGATATGTAAATCATTTAAACCAATATGTATATATTTAATTGAAAATTTTTCAATTATAGTTTCAAGATTTGTTATTGCATCCAAAGTTTCTAATAGTAAAGCTGCTTCTATTTTTGAGGTATCTAAAAGATTGAAAAAAGTTTCAACCTCATCAATTGTTTTAAAATACGGCAACATAACCATATCTATCTGGGAAGCCCTAAGGTTAATTTTTTCAAATTCTTTTTTAGACCATTCTCCAATTGGATTACATCGCACTAATACTTTAGTATTATTAATTTTACTTTTTATATTATTTACATCACTTATAGAATGATTTGATAATACCGTATTTCTACCGACTTGCCTTTCTTTTTTACCTTTTTTTTCTAGGTCAATAAATATCCAATCTATTTGTAACTTATCTACTATCTTAGCTTCATGGATATTATTTGTAATATAGAATAGATCAATCATTTATTCAAAAAATTAAACTTACTGAAAATGTCATTGAATGTCTGTTTATTTCTAAGCACTTTAAATTCATTTCTTTTATAATCATACCGAATTATGGGAACATCTGGTAATATGAATGGAGGTTTCATTACAACCGAGTATGAACCTACTTCTTTAAAAATAATTATATCACCAACAGAAATATTACCGTTAAAATCATCATGAATAATATCAGATTCAATACACGTATATCCACATAGTTTTGCGTTTTCTACTTTTAATAGACTTTTTGAATTAAAATTTAATATTTGGGTTGGGCTATTGATTCTATTAGGTGAAGGATTCATATTATATTTACTGCCAGTTGTGTTTATATAAAAAATATTATTAATTTTTTTTACACTAACGACCTTAACTGCAAAGTCAATAGCTTTTGATGCTAAAGCAGTACCTGGCTCAATAAGAATTTCTGGTTTTGATGAGATATTACTATTTTTTTCCAAATAGAGTGATAAATATTTTATCGAGTTTTCAGCATACTCATTAAAACTAGGAATATAAAAAGATAGTTGTTCTTTAATATATTTATCCATTCTGCTAAATATACCCCCACCAAGACTAATATATTTCAAATTTTTGAAAATGTGTGAATTAACTTGTTCTAAAAAAGAAATAAATTTTTCCATACAAATCTTCCATGTTAATAGATTTCTTGACGCGTAGTGATAATGTAAACTTTCTAAAGATAAAAATTTAGAATAATTAGATTTTTTTATAATTTCTTCAATTTTGTCATCATTAATATCTATTCCAAAACGTGAAGGACTTTCAGTTAAATTAAAATTTAATCTTATTCCAATTCGGCAAACTGTTTTTGATTTTTCTGAAAACTCATTAATCCATTTGAACTCATCATATGAGTCAATATTAACTAAAATACCAAGTTTTAAATAATTTAATGTTTCTTCTTTATGTTTGAAAGGACCGTTGAAAAATATGTTTTTTGGCTGAAATCCAACTTTTAATGCAAGCTCTAATTCCATTATTGATACAACTTCAGCATACCCAAACTTATTTTTTACTATGTTTAAAAAGTCAGGAATGTAATTTGTCTTAAAAGAATATGCAATATTTACCTTATTATAATATTTTTTAAAAGACTTTAATAATAGTTCATATTCATTTTCAAAAATATTTGACTTTAGAATATAAGCGGCCTCAGAGTTAAGATTCTCTAACTTATCCTTAAGAATTATTTTATCAAATTTATTATCCATTAATTGAAGATATTGTTATAATTATTTGCTAAGTTCAATTTTAGTAGTCCATAAATGATTATTGTAACTCTTAGCTGTAATAGCTAATTGATATTCATCAAAAATAAATTTAGTTAATTCCCCAATACAAAAATCAGTTTTATTAGTTAGTTTTATTGGGGTTATTTCAGCAGCAGATCCGCATACAAAAATTTCATCACATTCGTTAAACTCTGCCTCTGAAATAAATCTTTCCTCAACTTTATAATTATTTTCTAAAAAGATTTTAATTACAGTGTCACGAGTAATACTTTCTAAAATATCACAATCTAGGGAAGGTGTAATTACAACTCCATTTTTAACCAAAAAAACACATGCTCCTGAACTTTCTGAAATAAAACCATCCTGATTTTTAAGAATTGGTAAATCAGCACCATTATTTCTGGCATCTAATAAAGCATATCTACCATTTATATAATTTGCTCCACATTTAATCCTTGGGTTCATTGCAAGTTTACTTATTCTTCTAGTTTTAGATAAAATAGCTGTTTTATAGTTATCAGCTGAATTTCTTTTCCTGATTAATGGAGCAATAAAAAATGTTGGAAGCTTATGAGAAGACCATGAATCAATTTCATTTATTAGATAGGTGAATCTAAGAGAAAAGTCACTTTTTATATTATTTAATATTATTAGTTCTCTTATAATATTTAGAAATTCTTGCTTAGAAATCACCTTGGTATTAAACCCTATTAAATTGAGAGAGTTATTTAATCTTTTTAAATGATCCTCTAACCTAAAAATATAGTAGAAATCTTCTTTGTAAACTCTGATTCCTTCAAAAACGTTTAAACCAAACTGAGTTGAAGCTGACAATACTGGCAGAGTAGCATCAGTTTGTCTTACATATTTATTATCATAATATATAAAATAGTTTTTCATAAACTAATTGATCTAATTGATGAATAAGTGCAATATAAAAATCTTATTATTAGCCCAACAATAAGTTCAAAAATATTACTTATTTTATATTTATACATTATAAAGTAAGGATAAGTATCATATTTTAAATTTCTTAAACCTCTTCTTGAGAAACTATTTTTATCTACCTGCATATAAACCAAAAAGTCTTTGGTGTTTTGAATTTTTAATCCGTTAAATGTAGCATTAATCCAAAGCAAGTAATCTTGACCAAGTCTTGCATCAGGATAACCACCTATATCTAAGATTTTTTTTCTGTTAAAAAAAATAGTAGGATGATTCATAGGGTTTCGAAACTTCATAAATCTTAAAATTTCTTTATATTCAATAGGCACAGTCCTTCCTTTAAAAAAAGTTGGAAATGATTCAAAACACAAAATATTTCCTCCAAGTATGTCTATTTCAGGATGTGAATTAATAAAATCTATTTGTTTTTGAAATCTATCTTTAGCACATACATCATCTATATCCATCCTAAAAACCCAATCATTTATGCATAGTTTCATTCCATAGTTAAGTGCATACGCTAAACCCATATTTGTGTTGAGCTTAAAAGTTTTTATCGGTAGAAATTCACTCCATTTTTTAATGTCAAAGAAAACGGACTCTTCAAGTGGTCCGTCGATTACTAAAATAATCTCATTTGGGATATATTTTTGAATTTTAATGCTTTCAAAGCAACGATTTAATTCTTCCGCTGTATTATTTTTATATATGCTTATTAGCAATGATGTTTTCAAATTGAATCTTTTTTCTAATTATATAGTTTATAGAGATTTTTTTGCCAATACGTGATAACCAGCAGTATGTCCTTCTCTATCAAAGACAATTTCCCATAAAAAAGAGAAAATTGGATTTAAGATTAAAAGAATTGGACAAAAGATAATTAATGATATGATTGCCATCAGCTTACGAAATAGGTTTTTATCTTCAACAATTATTTCAAGAAATGATTTAAATGTAGTTAAGCCTAAAGAAAAATAAGTTGTATATAGCGAACCATTTGGCTCAACATTTATTTCTGAAAAATTATTTTCAGTGAGAAATTTTTGATACCAATATTTAGTATATCCACCATAGAAATGATATGGCTCTTGGTGCAAACCTGACTGTAATGGGGCTGTAATAAATAGTGTTCCTCCAGGTTTTAGGATACGCGAAATTTCTTTAATAGCAGAAATTGGATCTGGAATATGCTCAATAACCTCTGTACATAAAATAACATCATATGATTTATCAGGGACAGGAATATTAAGGATATCACTTACAAAATCTATCCTACCATAGCCCATCTGATTTTGAATTTGAACATCTGATAATTGAGCAAAATCGTGAGAAAAATACTCACAATGATTAAACTTTTTCCTGTGAGGGCAACCACCTGCTCCTACATCAAGAACTTTTGAGCCACTAGGTATATTTTTTGCTTTATTTATCAACCATTTATCTCGTCTCATTCTATTATATGCGAAAACCCTTTCTAAAGGTTTAAAAACTCTAAATAGAAATATTTTGAAACTAATAATTTTATTTTTTTTCATATTGTGTCTAATTTAGATTAAACATTTTGACCAAATCATTTCCATTTTTTTCTGTATCAAAATCTTGTTTTATTTTATTTCTCCCGTTTCTTCCTACTTCTCTGTAATATTCTGGGTTATTTATTAATTTAATTATGGCCGTCAGAATTGAATTAGCATCATTTTGATTTATTAAAACTCCGGATTTACCATCAACTAATTCCTTTGTCGCCCCACAGTCAGTAGCAATCACTGGAATCCCAAAAGACATTGCTTCCATCAATGACACAGGAATTCCCTCAAATACATCTGCAGTAGCAATTGAAGAGCTAATCACAATATCAACTTTATTTCTCTCATAATCATTTAAAAGCTCCTTGTGGTCAATAATTCCTGGAAAAAAGCAATGATTAATCAAATTTAGTTCTTTTACTTTTTTCTTTAGCTCATTTAACAAAGGTCCAATACCATAGAAATACCACTTAAAATCATAAATATGCATTTCTTTTAATCTTTTTGCCGCTTCAATTGCATACAAATGTCCCTTATGTTCTTTTAATTCTGCTGGGGTTACAATTATGATTGGAGTATTAAAATTATTTTTTTCTTTTTTAAAACCGTAAATATCAACTCCCAAGTGAACATTGAATACTTTTTTTGATAAAGTTGGGCCAATAAAAGAAGATAAGTCATTAGCGGTTATTTTTGAGATTGTTCTGCATTTTGATGCAGAATTGGAATGAAACAAAAAAGATCTTTTATAATTAGAATTTAACACTGAAGATGAATGAAGTGTATAGCTCCAAGGCACATTTAAAATTGAAGAAATAATATGTGCCATAGCTGCAGTTGAAGTAGTTGATAATGAATGAATATGGTTAATTTTTTTGGGTTTAAGTATTTTAACCAATAGAAGAGATTTTGGTAAAATTACTAAACATTTAATAAAATCAGACATATTGTTAGATAGCTTAATTAAATCAACAAAAAGTTTTAAAAATTGAAAAAGATTAAAAAAAATATTACCAAAAAGTTGAATAAAAATTTTCAGATTTAAAAATGGCAAATCAATTAAATTTGAAACAAATTTTGCTGCATCTTTATTTATTATTTCACCTTTTCCGGTTCTTGGAATAATAATTACTTCATTTCCTGTCTTTAATATTGAATTTATTTCGTTAATAGCCCATATTTCAGATTTTCCAAAGGGAAATTCAGAAGTGATATAAACAATTTTATTAGACATATTTTTAATTAATGTAATTATGTTCTTTTAAAAAATCCAATCGTCGAATTATTTATCAAAAGTAATAATACCAATCCTGGAAGTAAAATTAACCAGTAAAATTGGATAAAAGCAGAAGTTTGGCTCTTCATCACTGAAATAATGACTAATACTGAAATAGCTAGCATGGCTTTATTATGTCTTTCATTATTTGACTGAGTTAATTTTATCCAAAGCAACATTCCTAAATTCCAGAACAAAGCATTATAAAATATCCCAAAAAATCCTAATGCATTATATCCCTCAACAAAATAATGATATGCCCAACCAACTCCCCTTTCGGATTCTGTTCCATATGCGCGATTTAATATTGTTGTTGTTAAAAAAGGGTATTTTAGAGTTACCAGTGAATTTGCAAAATTTGATTTAATAACTTCAACTGGATCAATAATATTATAATTCATCGATACAAATAATGTGTGAGAGGGAAGAAAATAATCTTGCAATAATAATATAGCAGACAAATCATCATCTGACTCATTTAAATCGGTTTTATCAAAGTTGTAAATAGAGGAAAAACTGGTCTCTTCTCCTTGAGTTCTAAGAGATCTTAAAGTAGATAATATACTGATAACAAAAAAACTAGCAAGTACGATAAAAAATATTTTTCTCTTTTGATATTTAATTGATTTAAATAAAGGGAAAAGTTCATAAAAAACTATTGCAATAAATAAATAGACTATTGGGCTTCTTGTTCCAGATGCAATAACAACCCTTAAAAAAAACTCAATACATATAATAAATAATATAAATGAAAATATTCGTTTTTTGCTTTTATTTACTCGATCTCTGAAAATTATATATAAAATTAAAGTACAAGTTTGAAAAAGTAAAAAACCAATTCCAAACCACGGGCCACCCATTGGAGAACCTCCACCATAACCAAAGTCACCCTTATATATAACAAAATATAAGCTTAACGATATATATAATAAAATAACAATACTAAAAAAAAAATACTGACCGTAATTTCGAGTAGTTAACTTTACAGCATATGTGTCTTGCTTACGTTTTTTTGGATTAATTTTTTTGTATAATAAAAACGTAAAAAAAAATGATAAAAACATAAAAGACCAATACTTATAAAATAGTTTCTGCCCAAAATAAGCACCGACTAAAGTCGATAATTCAGGAAAATATGCATATCCAATTTGAGCAAAAATTGTGTAAATAAAGAGTATAAAAAAGGCCAGTGCATGAAAATCATGTCCTCTTTTTATCATTACACTAATGCTATAAAAAACAAATAATGAAAATATTATTAATAAAAATAATGGCAGTAAATTCATTTAATTTATCATTTTAACTTACTCGTTAATATCGATGTGATTTCATCTATTTCTTTCAATTTAAATATAAATTTAGAAGATAAAAAATATACAATCAAAAAGATAAATAGGCAACTTGAAATTAAAACTAATTGTGAAGTAATATTTGAAATGAATGGCAAAACCAGAGCTATAAATAAGCTAGCAATTATAACAGCACTTGCGTTTTTTACAATAAAAAATAAAAAATTATTTGTTAAAAACATTGCTTCTTTATTTTTTGCATAATTAACGGTCATAAAAAATAGTATTGCTAAGGTCAAAGCGTATGCTACTCCTATTCCGACAAATGAAAATTCTTCTTTTAAAATCCCTGCAAGCACAAAAAAGATAATCGGGGTTATCAATCCAAGCTTGGCAATATATTTAAATTCTCCTCTTGAATAAAAGAGGTTTCTTAACAGGTTTAAACCTCCAATAAAAATAGCTGCTAAAAGATACCATGGAACTACACTTGCCAGATTATTTACTGATTCAGCATTGAATGAACCCCTTTCATAAAAAAGAGTAAGAATTGGTATTCTTAAAGCAATAAATGCGCCAGCACCAAACATAGCTAATAATAATACATACCTTAATGTTTGTTCAAATTTATATAATGATGATTCCCCATCTTTATTGGCAAATTTATCTGCCAATTCGGGGAAAGAAACAATCGAAATTCCCATACTTACCGTAACAGATAAAAAACCTGCAAAACTTTGTGAATAACCTAGATATGAAATGCTTCCAATTTCTAACTGGGAAGCCCAAAAATAAGCTATTGGTACTAGTATAGTAAATGGTAACAAGGATAAAGTGACTAATGAAGATTGCTTAAGTAATAGTTTTTTGTAAGGTATCTGATTAATTTTAAAATTAAATAAGTTTGTTGAAATTTTAGAAGCTCTTAAAAAAATAATGAATTGGAGTATAAATGCAATGCAAAAGCCAAGTGAAATAGTTCGTACTCCGAATTTTTTATGAAACAACAAAACAATAATAATCATGAAAGAGGCAGGTAAAAGTGAAGTCCAGGCTACTTTAAAAAATTGTTTATTATAATTTAATATAGCTGACAAATAACCAGACATAATAATAAATCCTGATCCAATCCAGACCATCAAAGAAACTTGGACACCTATATTTCTTAAATAAGTCTGATTTTTAGGTATAAATAGATCAATATTTATAAAGGTAACAGTAAAACCTATTATGGTGAATAAAACACCCAAAATGAAAATAAATATCCATGTTGAATTAATAAAACTATCTAGTTCTGATTGTTTTGATTTTAGCTTTGCAAAAGTTGGAATTAATACTGATGAAAAAATCATTGAAGATATCCCCGTAACAATCGCTGGAATAGATAATATATTAAAATAGATGTCCATCTCAACAGATGCTCCAAATGAGCTTGCAAAAACAATTTGAGCAATAAAACCTAAAACACTACTTAAAAGAAGGCATATTGTGACTAATAAAGTATTTTTTAACATTTATTTAAAAGTAATAACACTTAATATTATTTGAAAAGATGTAGAAACCAATTTACTATATAAAATAATGAAGTATATATCTTCATGCCTAACACTTTAACTTTACTGTGTTTTTTAAACGTATTTCCATTTAACGAGTATCCTTTATTCTTTAAATATTTATAAACTTTTGGCATCCACTTTCCTTTAATTATACCATGATGATAAGTTACAAGTTTCGTATTATAAACAGAAAAGAAATCAAAGTTTTTACTTCTTTTGTTTCCAACTTTTTCAAATTGCCAGGCATTTTCACCTGACTTTAATAAGCTTAAAAGCAGATCTTTTTTAATTAAATTTAGAAATAAAGAAGTACGATATTTAGCAGTTGGATTTATCCTATAAATTTTTTTATTAAAACGTTTGCCTCTATCAAATACTCTTTTCCTAAGGGCTACCGAATCTAAATTATTTTCAACAGCAAACGTAAAAATTAATTTGAGCTCTTTCAGATTAAGTTCAGTGATAAAAGCGTCATCATAAAGAAAAAAAATTCTTTTTTCCTCAATTTTCTTCAGACCTTTTTTTAAAGTGTCGGACCAATTTAAATCTTCACCAACCAATAAATCTTTCACTCTTTCATCTTCGTAAGGAATAAAGTTATTTAATAAATAAACTGGAAACGGGCATTCAGGCCAAGAATTAAAAAAATGATCAATACAAGGTTTCCATGTCACTTTAAATTTGTCACAAGTTAAAATAACGAAGGCAATATCATTATTTTGCATAAAAATATTATTTTGAATAAAACTGTTTCATTTGTTCACAAATATAATCTATCTGTTCGTTTGTTAACTTTGATGATGATGGAAGCCACAAACCTTTAACTCCAATTTCATTAGAAACGATATGTTCGCCTTCTAAGTTATATGCCTGTTGTTTATTTATTGGTGGGTACATAACTCTAGAACCTATTTTATTTTGTTTTAAATAATCCATTAATTTATCTCTTTCATTAACCTTAACATCGATAAACCAAGGAGTTGTATTTTTTAAATCTTGATCAAAAAATTCAATTTGTGTAAGATTTGATAGATTGTTCTTATATCTAGCATAGATTTGTTTCATTCTATTTACCCTCCAGTCAAGTTTTCCCATCTGAACAATTCCGATTACAGCCTGAATGTCAGTAAATTTGAAATTGAAACCTATCATATCATGAACATCATTACCACCACTGGAACGTCCAAAATCTTTTAATCTTGAAACATTATATGCTAAATCATCATCATCTGTAATGATTGCTCCTCCTTGACCAGTAGAAATAATTTTGGGTGCTGAAAATGAAAAACTTCCTGCGATTCCTTTTCTTCCCTGATGTAATCCATCCTTATAAAAAGAACCTAGAGCTTGCGCACTATCTTCTAAAAGAATAAGATTATTTTCTCTACAGTATGAAACAATATCATTAATATCTGAAGGATATCGACCATTTGCATTCATTAAAAAAACTGCTTTAGTTTTAGATGTAATATTTTTCTTAATTTCATCAAGAGAAATACAAAGTGTTTTTGGATCTACGTCAATAAACTTAGGTTCTGCACCAAACATTTTTAGTGAATTAGGTGTTGCTACCATAGTATAATTTGGAACCAAAACCTCGTCTCCAGCATTAATACCAGCAGCCATAGCCATAATAGTAAGACTAATAGTTCCATTATTAACAACAAAACAATGTTTGGATCCTGTATATTCCTTTATAAGGTCTTGAAATTCAAAGGTCTTTTTATATTCTGTAACCCAACCACCCTGATGCATATATTGGTTAAGAGCTTCTTTTTCTTCTAAACCAAACCAAGGCTCCATTTGATTAATGAATTTAATTTTTTTCATAAAATTGTTGTTCAAGTTTTAAAATATTTACTTTGTTTCTAGCTTTAATAATCTTTGCAGGTATTCCTGCATATACTTTATATTCCTCAAGATTCTTGTTAGCTAAAGAAAGTGCGCCTAGGACAGAACCTTCATTAAAAGTTACGTTAGGTAAAACAACTGAATTTGCTCCTACAATACAATGTTTATTAATTATAATCTTACCAATATTAGCATTTGCTTTAAATTTTAGAGGTACCATTGGAGTAGCAATACCGTCTGTATAATCATCAGAACCAGCGGATAAAACCACATTTGGTGCTAATGTTGAAAAAGGGAACATCTCTACAAAAGCATTTTTTCCTCCAATAATTTTAGAACCGGAAGATATGTGAATATTAGAATGTAATTTTAAGGATGTAGAAATATAAGTGAAATCATCAATGATTACATTATTTCCTATCTCGACTAATTCAGGATAACGAATTCTAACTGTTTTACCAATTATCACATTAGTGCCACAACTTTTTAATTTTGATTTATTAAAAAAAATATTTTCCATTTGACTAATATTCTATAATTTCAAACTTCATACATGTTCCATTTTAACTCATTTGTTTCTTCACTCATATTTTACTTTATCCACTTCAACACTCACAAAGGGTCCATTTTTAGCTTCTATAATCTTTGTGTTGTCCTCAAGGATTTTGTATCCATGACCTCCATAAGCCATAATTGCCAAATCACCCTCTTTTAATATAAATTCTTCAATAAAATTCATTTCTTGATCAAAAATTGTTACCAACATAGACCCGGACTTCACATAAACCATTTCTTGTGTAATATTAGCTTCTCTAGGGACTAAATTATGTTTGTGTTTTGCTAAATTTTTACCATTTTGATACCACCAACTTCCCACTTGAATAAATAAGCTATTATCTGTAATAAAATTTAATCCTTCTACCCAATCCTCGTCTTTGTAGACTAAACAAAGTAGATTTCCTTTTGAATCATTAATTTTTCTCATATTATATTTATTTATCTCTTTTTGAAAGAATAGGATTAATAATGGGCCAATCAATTCCAATTCTTTCATCATTCCACTTATATGTAAATTGTTTATCATAATCATTATAATCACCTAAATATGCTAATTTATAGTTATATATTGAATATTCTGAAACAACTAGAAATGCATTACCAAAACCCGGAGGAATTAATATTAATTTGGGGTCATCATGATTTAATTCAAAAGATTCATAATTTAAATAGGTAGGGGAATTTTTTCTACAATCTACAACTACTTGAAAAATTTTACCATAAACACAATTAACAAGCTTATATGATTCATAATCACCATGAATACCTCTCAAAACATTTTTATTATTATATGCGTATTTACTATGAACGAATTTACTTTGAACAGATAACTCATTAGAAAAAAATGAATCTAAAAAATCTGTATATAAAAAACCTCTTTTATCAGAAAAGATATCTGGACAAATAATCTTTACTTGATCACCAAAAACCTTTGAATTATATGTCTTAAAATCATTATACATAATTTATTTTTTAATCAAATTCATAATCATCTTACTCTACACCTCCGTAGTTATCATATTTTAAATCGTACTGCACCATTTTATAAATCAATTCATCTAATGATGTTTTTGATTGCCAACCCAATTCATTATTAGCTTTAGTAGGATTACCCCATAATAGATTGACTTCTGCAGGTCTAAAGTATTTTGGGTTAATTTTCACAAGTGTTTTGCCTGTTTTTTTATCAACTCCAATTTCATTAACTCCTTCTCCAGACCAATTAATAGCTATATCAACTACTTTAAATGCTTTTTCTACAAATTCCCGAACGGTATAGGTTTTTCCTGTTGCAATCACATAATCAACAGGTTTATCTTGCTGCAACATCAACCACATTGCTTCAACATAATCTTTGGCATAGCCCCAATCTCTTTTGGCATCTATATTTCCAAGAAAAAAATAATCCTGCTTATTGTTATAAATATTGGCAACAGCCTTAGTAATTTTTTTTGTCACAAATGTTTCTCCTCTTCTTGGTGATTCATGATTAAACAGAATACCATTACAAGCATATAAATTGTAAGCTTCCCTGTAATTTACGGTAACCCAATAAGCATAAAGTTTTGCAGCCCCATAAGGAGATTTAGGATAAAAGGGTGTTGTTTCACTTTGGGGAGCAGTATCAGGTAATCCGCCAAATAATTCAGATGTTGAAGCTTGATAAAACTTAGTTTGAACCCCAGTATCTCTTATGGCATCTAATAATCTTATTGCACCAATTGCATCAACTTCACCTGTGTATTCTGGAACTTCGAATGAAACTCCTACATGAGATTGAGCCCCTAAATTATATATTTCATCTGGTTTAATTTTGGAAATAAGTCTATGAAGACTACTAGAATCTGCTAAATCTCCGTGATATGTAAAAAAATTAGGATGTTTCCATACGTGACCGTGAAGTCGCGTGGTTGTAAAAACTGAACTGCGTCGAATAATAGCATGCACTTCATATCCTTTTTCTAAAAGAAATTCTGCTAAGTAGGATCCATCTTGACCTGTAACACCAGTAATAAATGCTTTCATTTTTATTTTATTATAAATTGTTAATTTTTTTTATTGTAAAATGCCTTATACCAATTCACAAATTCCTTTACGCCTTTCTGAATTGATGTATTTGGTCTATAATTATAGTCTTTTATTAATAAATCAACATTTGCCCAAGTACGCTCAACATCTCCAGGTTGAATGTCCATCATTATTTTTTTAGCTTCCTTTCCTAAATTAATTTCTATTTCTTTAATAAAATCTAACAACTTTAAGGAACTGTTATTGCCTATATTATAAACTTTATATAATTCTTTCTTTTCAATTCTTTCTTCTATAGATTTGTTAACAACACATTGAATGCCTTCTACAATATCATTTATAAAGGTAAAATCGCGAGACATATTTCCATGATTGAAGATTTTGATCGGTTGTCCCTTATGAATGGCATCTGTAAACAAGAACATAGCCATATCAGGTCGGCCCCAAGGTCCATAAACGGTAAATAATCGCAATCCTGTTGTTGGTAAGTTATATAAATTAGTGTAGGTATATGCCATTAATTCATTGCTTTTTTTAGTAGCTGCATATAAACTAACTGGGGTGTCTACCTGATCAACTTCAGAAAAAGGAATTTTTAAATTTGCACCATAAACCGAAGAACTAGAGGCATATATTAAATGCTTTATTTTGTAATTTCTACAGCATTCTAAAATATTAACAAACCCCACTACATTAGACTGAACATACTTATGAGGATTCTTTAAAGAATAACGAACTCCTGCCTGAGCTGCAAGATTTACAACATGTGTAAATTGTTCTTTTTCAAATAACATTTCAAGTCTTTTCAAATCAGTAATATCAATTTTTGCAAACTGATAATTCTTATAAATGGTACTTTTAATTAGTTTTTTATCATCTGTGATTAAATTTGTGTTTATTCCAGATTCCTTCAAACGAGCATACTTTAAATTAACATCGTAATAGTTATTTATATTATCAATTCCTACTATACTATCACCTCTTTCAAGTAGTTTTTTTACAAGGTGGAAACCTATAAAACCAGCCGTTCCTGTTATTAGTATTTTCATAATTTAAGTACTTAAAGTCTGTCGTCAATCAATTCTTTTTCCCTGAAATTAATTTCTTTAAAATATTTAATTGTATTTATTAAACCCTTATCTAAATCATATTCAGGTTTCCAATTTAGGCTTTTAATAGCCAATGAAATATCTGGTTTTCTTCTCTTTGGATCATCTTCAGGTAAATTTTTAAAAACGAGTCTAGATTCAGACTGAGTTAATTTTAGAACTTTTGATGCTAATTCATTCATTGAAATTTCTTTTGGATTACCAAGATTTACAGGTCCAATAAAACTCTTTTCTGTATCCATCATTTTTATCATTCCATCAATTAAATCAGTAATATATTGAAAACTTCTAGTTTGACTTCCTTCACCATATACTGTTAATTCTTTTTGATTTAAAGCTTGACAAATAAAATTAGAAACAACCCTACCATCATTAATGGCCATATTTGGTCCATAGGTATTAAAAATCCTGACAATTTTAATATTTAAATTATGTTCTCTTTTGTAGTCCATAAAAAGGGTTTCAGCACATCTTTTCCCTTCATCATAGCAAGATCTATGTCCTAAGAAATTAACATTCCCATTATATTTTTCTGTCTGTGGATGAATCTCTGGATCACCATATACTTCACTAGTGCTTGCTTGTAATATTTTTGCATTATTCTTTTTTGCAAGTCCCAAAATATTAATAACTCCAATGGTACATGTCTTAATAGTTTTTATTGGATTTTTCTGATAGTGTATCGGAGAAGCTGGACAAGCAAGATTATAAATTTCATCAATTCCTTCTCTATAATAAGGTTTCGTTATATCATGATTTACAAACTCAAAATCTGAGCTGTCAATCAAATTAGAAATATTATTTTTACTTCCTGTGAATAAATTATCCAAACAAATAATTTTATTTCCATCATTTAATAATCTTTTACATAAATGAGATCCAATAAAACCTGCACCCCCAGTAATTAAAATATTCTTTTTTGAATTCATCTTCCTAATCCGATATAATTAAATCCGATAGATTCTAATTTATCTCTATCCAATATATTCCTTCCGTCAAATATATATGCAGGTTTACTCATTTTATCAAATATTTTTTTCCATTCATAATCCTTAAACTCATCCCACTCAGTGAGTATTGCAATAATATTAGTTTTGTCAATACAATCTAATGGATTATTATACACAGAAATATGTTCCTTGTTTTTCTTATCATTACCATCAATATAATTCATATCAAAAAATATCTGACTCTCATTAACTTTTGGATCATATATACTTAGGTTTATATTAGATTTTATTAGATTGCTTGCAACATATATAGCAGCTGATTCTCTGGTATCATTAGTGTCTTTTTTAAAAGCCCACCCAAGAATACATATATTTTTATTTAAAGATTCTTTATTAATTAGAGAATATATTTTATTAGCAAATCTATCTCTTTGATGCTTGTTAATTATAAGGATTTGCTCCCAATAATTAGCTACTTTCTCAAGACCAATTGATCTAGATATATAAACCAAATTTAAAATATCTTTTTGGAAACAACTACCTCCAAATCCTACGGAAGTTTTTAGAAAACTACTTCCAATTCTAGAATCCATGCCAATAGCCTTAGAAACCTCTTCTATATCTGCACCAGTTTCTTCGCAAAGTTCTGACAATGAATTAATAGATGAAATTCTTTGAGCAAGAAAAGCATTTGCTGTTAATTTAGATAATTCTGAAGACCACAAGTTTGTTGTTAAAATATTATCAATAGGAACCCAGGATGAATATATTTCTACCAGTGATTTGACAGCCTTCTTACCTTTATTTGTATTGTCACCACCAATTATTACTCTGTCAGGAATTTGCAAATCCCTCATTGCAGTTCCTTCAGCAAGAAACTCAGGGTTTGATAAAATTTGAAAATCAACATTTTTGTTATTAGAAATTAGTATTTCTTTAATTTTTTCTGAGGTTCTAACTGGGACAGTAGATTTTTCAACGACTATTTTATCAGAATTTGCAACATCAGCAATTTGTTTTGCACATAACTTTACATATTTTAAATCAGCTGCAAACCCTTTTCCTTTACCAGATGTTTTGGTAGGAGTATTAACAGAAATAAAAATCATTTCAGAATTAATTATCGCTTTTTTTACATTAGTTGAAAAAAATAGATTTTTTCCCCTGGCTTCTTTAACTACATGAGCAAGCCCGGGTTCATAAATAGGAAGTTTATCTAAGTCATCAGAGTTCCATTGATTAATTCTTTCTTCATTGATATCTACAACGGTTACATTAATATGAGGGTTTTTTTGAGCAATAACAGCCATAGTTGGACCTCCAACATAGCCAGCTCCTATACAACAAATATTTTTTATTTTCATTTAAAAAAATTTAATACTTTTTCTACTATATAATCCTGATTTGAGTTTTCTATCTCAGTGTGGATTGGCAAAGAGATAACTTCATTTGAAAGAATATTAGTATTCTTCAAAGTTTGATTACTTGAATAAGGTTTTTGTTTATGAATCGGGATTGGATAATAAATCATTGATGGAATTCCCAAGTCTTGTAAATAAGACTTCAACTCATCTCGTTTGCCATTTAAAACTCTTAGTGTATATTGGTGGTATACATGATCAGAATTAGAAATAACTTTTGGCGTTTCAACTTCATTAATTTCATTAAATGCCAGATTATAATTATTAGCCATGATTTGTCTGTTTGAATTATAATTATCCAAATGCTTCAACTTAACATTTAATATTTCTGCCTGAATAGAATCTAATCTCGAGTTACATCCAATAATTTCATGGTGATATTTAATTTTTTCACCATGATTTACTATCATTCTTATCCTATCAGCCAAATCATTATCATTGGAGAAAATTGCACCTCCATCTCCGAAACAACCTAAATTTTTAGAGGGATAAAAAGAAGTTGTTCCAATATGACCTAGTGTTCCAGTAAATTTTATTTCTTCATTTGGAAAGGTGTATTTACAACCAATTGCCTGGGCATTATCTTCTATGATTTTTAGTTTATACTTTTCGGCTAGATTAATTATTGGATCCATATCACAGGATTGCCCATATAAATGAACAGGTACTATTGCCTTTGTTTTATTAGTTATATGGGGTTCAATTAAATCTGCCCTAATATTAAAAGTATCTAGATCAACATCACAAAAAACAACCTTTAATCCCAATACTGCAGCTGCCTCAGCGGTAGCAATATATGTCCATGAAGGACATATAATCTCATCGCCCTTTTTTAAGTCTAAAGCCATAAATGCTATTTGCAATGCATCCGTTCCGTTTGCACATGGGATTACATTTCCAACTTTTAAATAAGTTGAAAGATTTTCAGAAAACTGTTTCACTATTGGTCCATTTACAAATCTACCAGATTCGATGGATGATATAATATTTCTGTCGATTTCGCTTTTGATCTTTAAGTATTGACCTATTAAATCAACCATTTGTACATTAGGTTTTTTCATTAATTCGTTTTTTTATAAAGAACAATAGTATTAGAATCTAGTTTTTGATTTAATAAAAAATTAACATCTCTTCCAATTTTCTTTTTGATTTTAGGCTTAATATTTTCTAAGTAATCATTATTCACTTTAGAACCATTAATGATTATTTCAATATTTCCACTATCAATTCCCTTAGCATATTCACCAATAAGGGCTATTTGGTCGATATCTCCAATTCTTTCAATTATGGATTCAACGATTTCCTCTAAGCCTAGATGTTGTCTGACAATTTTTTGTAAAACTTTAAAAAGAGGATGCTTAATATCTGCTTTGTAAATAATTCTATTATTTTGTTTTTGCTTAATTAAGTAACCTGCATCAGAAAGATTATTTAATTCCTTTCTTATCGAATTAGTGGATTCATTAAACTCATTTGCTAGTCCGTTAAGATAACCATCATTAGCAGCACTAACAAAGAATTTAATAAGCATTCTTAGCCTAGTTTTGGATGTAATTAGAGTACTCAACATAAATCAAGTAACAAAAGTACTTATTATTAATCTAAAATAAGTACCTAGGTTACAAAAAATTCAAATTTTATAGCTTTTGAGGGAAGATTACTACTAATATCTGTAATAATCGGGTTTGTAAGGGCCGTTTTTATGAACACCTATATAGTTTGCTTGGTCATCAGATAACTCGGTTAACTCAACACCAATTTTTTCTAAATGTAGCCTTGCAACTTTCTCGTCAAGATGTTTGGGAAGCATGTAAACATTATTTTCATAATTTTTAATGTTATTCCATAACTCAATTTGCGCTAACACCTGGTTTGTAAAAGAATTACTCATGACAAAACTTGGATGACCTGTTGCACACCCAAGGTTTACTAATCTACCCTCTGCCAGGATAATAATATCTTTACCTTTAATATTATACATATCTACTTGTGGTTTAATGGTAATTTTTGTGTGTCCAAAATTTTTGTCAATCCAAGCCATATCTATTTCATTATCAAAGTGACCGATGTTACAAACTATTGATTTGTCTTTCATTTTTGAAAAATGATTCCCAGTGATAATATCCTTATTACCAGTTGCTGTTACAAAAATATCAGTTTTTTCAACTACTGTTTCAAGTCTTTTAACTTCAAATCCGTCCATCGCGGCCTGTAACGCACATATCGGATCTGTTTCAGTAATTGTAACTATTGCACCAGCACCTTGAAAAGATGCGGCACTCCCTTTACCTACATCTCCATAACCGCAAACAACAACTCTTTTACCAGCAAGCATGATGTCTGTTGCTCTTCTTACAGCATCAACTGCACTTTCTTTACATCCGTATTTGTTATCAAACTTACTCTTTGTAACAGAATCGTTTATATTAATCGCAGGTAGAGGCAAGGTTCCAGCTTTTACTCTATCGTAAAGTCTTAAAACACCAGTAGTAGTTTCTTCACTTAAGCCATTTATACCATCTACAAGTTCAGGATAATTATCTAAAACCATGTTGGTTAAATCACCACCGTCATCAAGTATCATATTAAGGGGTTTTTTATCTTCACCAAAAAATATTGTTTGTTCGATACACCAATTAAATTCCTCTTCATTCATACCTTTCCAAGCATATACAGGGATTCCTGCTGCTGCAATTGCAGCTGCCGCATGATCTTGGGTTGAGAATATGTTACATGAACTCCAAGTCACTTCAGCACCAAGCTCTACTAAAGTTTCAATTAGTACTGCCGTTTGAATGGTCATATGCAAACATCCAGCTATCCTAGCCCCTTTCAGAGGCTGTGTTGATCTATACTCTTTTCTTAAGCTCATTAAACCAGGCATTTCTGCTTCAGCTAGTTTTATTTCTTTTCTACCCCACTCAGCCAACTCAATATTTTTGACTTTATATGGATGATATTTAGTTTTTTCTTTTAACATTTTTTATAATTTAAGATGGGTTTTAATTTTTTGAACAAAATCTAACTTTTCCCACGTAAATAATTCGACTTGCAAATTTAATTTATTTCCTTCGTATGAAACAAATTCTTTTTCAACTATTTTATTTTCTCGCCCCATGTGACCATAAGAGGCAGTTTCAAGATACATTGGTGATCTTAACTTTAATCTTTTTTCTATAAAGTATGGTCTCATGTCAAAGATATCTTCAATTTTCTTGCCAATTTCATTATCAGAGAAATCTGTTTTTGACGTACCATAAGTGTTTACAAAAATACCCACAGGTTTTGCAACTCCAATTGCATAACTAACCTGAACAAGCATTTTATCTGCTACTCCTGCAGCTACCATATTTTTTGCAATGTGCCTAGTTGCATAGGCAGCACTCCTGTCAACTTTACTTGGATCCTTTCCTGAAAAAGCACCACCACCATGAGCACCTTTACCTCCA
>MDSV01110762.1_pt1 | contig 22159 bp, 21 predicted proteins | sample 810851 | NCBI WGS metagenome assembly MDSV01 (sample SAMN05326640, study PRJNA326480) | marine metagenome | isolation source: seawater | place: Atlantic Ocean: North East | collected 2012 | reverse complement strand
CAAATTTAATAAAATTAAGTAAAAAAATATTAATTTTGAAATATATGATCCCAACACAAATCTACCTTGGAATAAACTAGATATTCTATTATTAATGTCTTCACTATAACCAATAATATTTTTACCAGCAAAGAATTGTGTCAAACTATCTAAAGCCAAAATACATAAAACCAATGTTAGAAAGAAAAATAAATTTTTTAAAAAAAAACGATTATTTTTTATAATAAAAACTAAAGCCACATAAAAAAAGATAAATCTAATTAGTGTTAAAGAACTTTTTAATGAAACTAAAATATTTTCATAATCAATAAACAGAGATCTTAAAGAAATATATAAACAGAATAAAATAAATATTATTGAATACTTGTTTTTTAATGAATCTAAATTTTTTTTAAAAATAATTTGATATATGCCAAAAAAAGCAACATAATAAACAGTAAAGTTAGCCAGAAAGTTGCTTAAAATAATGCTTAATGGAAAAATATAAATTAAGTATTCTAGACTTTTTATGTATGATTTTTTTATCATGATTTTAATATTTTATTTATTCTAAATAAAGTAAAAGTACAATTAAGTAATATGAAACAATTTGTAAAAAAATATAAAAAAATATTTGCTTTTTTTTGCTTAGTTGGAATTGTAAGTTCTATAAATAGTCCATTACATTTTCATGTAGTAAATTATACTAGTTTTGATAATTTTTTTGAAATTTCTGCATTTCTAAGAGGTATAGCACCTATAGTTATACTACCATTTTTAGTTTTGTATTTATTTTTTAATTTTAGAGAATTAAAAATTGATTTAGTATATAAAATTTTTCTGATTTATCTTCTGGCACAGCTTCCACAATATTTTTATTTGGATAGTGTAAATTTGTATGATGTTTATTGGATAATATGTGGTTTATCAGTAATAACCTACTTTATAATAATTCAGAATGAAAATATTGAATTAAATAATTTTGTATTCAATATTTTTATAATAATTATTTTTTTTTTAGCATTAAAATTTACATTTAATTTACTTTACGATTATATTTCAAATTATTATTCTCACCCTGCCGCTAGAGTAAATTTTTATGGTTTTGATACTATGGCGCCAAACACAGTTTTTTTTGATCAACCAGTGCCTAGATCTAGTGGATTATCTAGAATGATAATGATTGTATGGCTCGGTATTTTTGCAATTTATATTTTTTCCAATACTAAAAATATAATTAAAAATTTTTTCTTAATTTTCATACTTATAATTCTTTCTTCTTTACTTTTTCATTTACAAAGTAGATTAATATTTTTGTTTCAGATAGCTTTAATATTATTTATTTTAATAGTTCCTATTTATAAATTAAATTTATATAAAAAATTTTCATTAATTTTATTTTTTTTTCTAATTCCATATTTAATACATGTAGCTGAACCACAAGTAAGAAATTACTTGCAACAAGAAAAAGCGTTACAGTTAGCAAATAGTAAATTAAATCAAAATGAATTAGAAATTAAACAAAAAACCACTGAAGAATTTGAAAAAAAAGGTTTAGTTAATGGTTCTAATTTAGTTAATGGTTCTAATATAGAAGATCCTCAAAATAAAGATTCTGAAACAGAATTAGAAAATCTAAAAGTACAGTTGGGAAAAGAGAGGATCACCCATATGCATTCAACTGGTAGATTAAATATGTGGAAAAAAACTATAAAATTAGTTTTAGAAAATAATCTTTTAGGCTTTGGGCCGCAAGCAGATAGAAAAATTTTAGAACAGAATGTTTCTGGATTGATTTTTTATGCTCTGATATGTGGTGGAATAATATCATTTTTATCTATAGTTTTTATAATTATTTTTATTTCTATCAAATTATTTAAACACATTTTTATAAACAAAATATTTTTAAATTCTAAAAATATTTATTTTGGTTTTAGTATATTTATAATTGGTCTTTTATTTGTTAGAGCAATAGGTGAGATTACTTTTGGACTATTTGGTATTGATATGATTCTATTTTTTGTCTCTTATAATATCATTTCAAAGTTTGAAAATGTTTCTAAAAATATCTGATCTTAAGATTAGTAATTTTTTTTGGATTAATATAAAGATATTTATTTCTTATCGATTTATCAATTTTATTCAATCTGTTCGTAGTAATTAATTTTACTTTTGAATTAATACATTCAATAGCAAAAAAACTTAGTAAGTTTTCACTTGATAAAATTGCATACTTGCTACTAATTAAAAGTTTATTTAACTTACTTCTATTTACATATCCTATATTTTTTACACCATCAATATTGAGATGGTCACCTATTATTAAAATTTTTAATTTTAAATTAATTAAAGTTTTGATTAATTTAATTGGATATAAATTTATTTTATTTTTATGTTTTTTATAATAAATCAAAATTTGTAGATTTTTTTTTTCCTTAATCTTTTTTAGTTTTAATGCATTTAATACAAAATTAAATTCTGATTTTTTTTGTACATATTTTGTTAAATATTTTTTTAAAAGCATTGTTGAAAAAGTAGTATTGAAATTTCTTAAGTACAAAATAAATGAACTTAAAATGTAGAAAATAGGAAATATGAATTTTCTAATAAAATAATTAATACTAAATTCGTCTTTATAGTATGACCCACCTGTGATTGGACCCAAAATTGTTTTAGGAGGTAAAAGTAAAAATATTAAGCAATTCCGTAAAGGCAGGTAATTTAAGTAGCAAACTTTCTTTCTTAAAATAAAATACTTCCAGCAGTTTAAAATTCCAAGAAAGGGTAAAATATATTTATGACCTAAAATTTTTCTACCAAAATAATTTTTAGATTTAAATTTAGATAAAACAATTTTATATTTTTTTTTAAGTCTTAAATTAACATATAATCTTCCTAAATTACCTTCGCCAGTAAAATTTGAATAGTCTGATGCCCAAATATATATTTTTTTTTTAATCAACAGAATAGATATTTAAATAATCTAGTTTTTTTTGTAAATATTTTCCCTTTAAAAAATAGAATAAAGAAACAAACAATCTTTTTATTCTTCTGAAAGGCTCAGTTCTTAACCGCCATAAAAATTCAAAATTTTCAAATATTTTTGGCACCGATTTTTCTTCCCCCGACGCTATTGAAATAGAAGCTCCGATGCAAATTATTTTAAAATAATTATTTTTTTTTGCTAACTCAATTGCTATCTGTTCTTGTTTAGGTGTTGGGAGTGTTAAAAAAACAATATCATTTTCATTAAATTTAAAATCCAGATTTTTTTTGATTTCTTCAAATGATCCATAAGGAAGGTTAAAATGATCGATTTTGATTTTAAATTTATTTTTTAAGTAATCGTAGTTTTTAACTGAAAGATTTCCCAGAACCACTATTCTCTTGATTTCTTTTGGTAATGTCATCTCTTTCATGATTAATCTTCCTGGAATTTTAATTATTCTATCAAATATTGTTTTTGCAAATACCCCATCTGGCCAATGAATTATATTTTTAAAGTATGGTATTTCACCTTTAAAATAGTATCCTAAAAAAGCTAAGTTTAAACCAGATAGGATAAAATTCTCTTTGTAAGGTATCTTGTTTGGAGATTTTACTATCTTAAATGAATTATCTAGATATTTTTCTCCAAATTTTATTTTGAATAGTCTAAAGTTATTATTTAATTTCAATTTATTAAATAAAAAATATTGACCAATCTTAGGTGGAAGTCTTAAAATTATTTTAAAAAAATTTGTGTTGATTTTATTTAACTCAAAGGATTTAAGAATTTCTTTTGTAGATATAATATAACTTTTAAAGTTTTTTCCAGAAATCCCACCCATTCTCATTCTGACAACAGTTTTGTTAAGTATTTTGAAATTAACTTTGAACTTATAAATTAATCTTAAAAATATTTCAAAGTCTGAGGCAATTAAAAAATTTTCATGATATAAACCATATTTATTGTAAATATTTTTTCTTATAAACGAAGGTGGATGAGGTGGCATTAATCCAATTTTTAGTTGCCATCTCTTAAAATATTTTGCCCTATAATATCTGTAAATATTAAAAAAACTTGTATTTTTAAAATACACAACATCACCAAGGAAAATAGATATATTTGGGTGTTTTGATATAAACTCTATTACCTCTGCGATAGTGTTTTCATTTTGATAGATATCATCAGAATTTAGTATTGTTATTAAATCTCCTTTAGCCATTTTAATGCCCAAATTCATAGCCTTGTAGATTCCCGACCCTTTAGCCACTATAACTTTTTTATTATAATGCTCATATTCATTAACAATCTGCAATGTTCCATCATCAGATCCTCCATCCACTATTATGTGTTCTATATCCTTGTAAGTTTGAGACAATATTGAATTTAAAGTTGAAATTATTGTTTTTTTAGAATTTAAAGTTACTGTAACAATTGATAATTTCATTTTATTATATATAAAAAATTTTTAAAAATATTATACATTTATCTACAATTAAATAATGAAAAAAAAAGTTGCTTTAATCACAGGTATAACTGGTCAAGACGGTTCTTATTTGGCTGAATTTTTGTTGAATAAAAATTATGTTGTACATGGAATAAAAAGAAAATCTTCTTCTTTTAACACTCAAAGAATTGATCATATTTATGAAAACAAAGCTTATAAAAAAAGATTTACCCTTCATTATGGTGATATGACGGATGCACAATCAATCTTTAATTTAATTAAAAAAATTAAACCTGATGAGATATATAATTTAGCAGCACAAAGTCATGTAGCTACTAGTTTTGATATTCCTGACTATACATCTAATGTTAATGCGTTGGGAACCTTGAGAGTACTTGAGGCAATTAGAAAATTAAATTTTTCAAAAAAAACTAAATTTTACCAAGCATCCTCTTCAGAACTATTTGGCAAAATACAAGAAAAAAAACAATCTGAAAAAACTCCATTTTATCCATTAAGCCCTTATGCAGTTTCAAAATTGTATGCATACTGGATAACAAAAAATTATAGAGAGTCATTTGGAATTTATGCTTGTAACGGAATATTGTTTAATCATGAGTCACCTAGAAGAGGAGAGACATTTGTAACAAGAAAAATAACTTTAACATTAAATAAAATTATTCATGGAATTGAAGATTGTTTATATTTAGGAAATTTGTACTCTTTAAGAGATTGGGGACATGCTAGAGATTATGCAGAAATGCAATGGAAAGTGTTGCAACCAAAAGAACCAGACGATTATGTTGTTGCAACAGAAAAACAATATAGTGTTAAGTATTTTGTCCAAGAATGCTTAAAATATTTAGGGATTAAATTTTTTTGGAAAGGCAAAGGTTTAAATGAAAGAGCAATTATAAAAGATTTTGATAAATCAAAATATCCTAAATTAAAAGTTGGCCAAACAATTGTAAAAGTTAATAAAAGATACATGAGACCGTTAGACGTAAAGAATCTAATCGGAGATGCCAAAAAAGCTAGAGTTAAACTTGGATGGAAATCAAAAACAGATATTAAAGCTCTTATAGCAGAAATGATGCAAGCAGATTATAAAACTGTTTCAAAATCATTATAAGATAAAAGTGAATAAAAAAATTTATATTGCGGGACAACAGGGAATGGTTGGAAATGCAATTCTGAAATTGGTAAAAAGAAAAAAATTTAAGATATTAGATTGTAAACGAAAAGATTTAGACTTAACTAACCAAAACGAAGTTAAAAAATGGTTTAAAAAAAATAGACCGGATATTGTTATAAATGCAGCTGGAAGAGTCGGTGGGATACTTGATAATTCAAAGTTTATAGATGAATATATTTATACAAATACAATGATAGGTTTTAATTTATTACATAGTGCTAATAGTTATGGTGTGAAAAAATTTATTAATTTAGGTTCAGCTTGTATTTATCCTAGAGAAGCAAAACAGCCAATTAAAGAAAGTTATCTTTTATCGTCTAAATTAGAAAAAACAAATGAAGGATACGCATTGGCGAAAATTTCAACTTTAAAATATTGTGAGTATTTAAACCAAAAATATAATAAAGATTTCATTTCTCTACAGCCAGCAAACCTTTATGGTGAAGGAGATAATTTTGATTTAAAATCAAGTCATGTCATACCAGCTTTAATACGTAAATTTCATTTTGCAAAAGAAAATTTAAAAAAAACAGTAGAGGTTTGGGGATCAGGCAATGTTAAGCGTGAATTTCTAAATGTAGATGATTTGGCATCATCAGTGATTTTTGTATTAAATAAAAAAATTAACTCAACATATATAAATGTAGGAAGTAGAGATTATATTACAATTAAGGATTTAGCCAAAATTATAAAAAAAATAACTCAATACGAAGGCAAAATAGTTTTTAATAAAAAATATCCAGATGGCGTGAAGGAAAGAAAGTTAGACACATCAATCTTGGATAAATTAGGCTGGAAGTCAAAAATTAAGATTCAAAATGGATTAGAAAAATATTATAATTATTTTATAGAACAATACACTTGATTAAAAAATGACAGTTCCTTTTTTTTCAATTGTAACGCCAGTTTTTAATGGTGAAAAATATATTGAAGAGACTATCAAAAGTATAATTAATCAATCAATAGATGATTATGAGTATGTGATAGTTGATAATCTTTCTACAGACAATACCTTAAATATAATCAACAAATATTCTTCAAAAATTCATAAAATAATATCAGAAAAAGATGATGGCATGTACGATGCATTAGAAAAAGGATTTAGTTTTTGTAAAGGAAAATATTTTTTTTGGTTAAATTCAGACGATTTTCTAAAAAATAAAAATGTTCTTAAAAATTTAAAAAAATATTTATCCATAAATCCTGACAAAGAGTGGCTAATTGGTAATACAAACTTTAGATATGAAAAATATAATTTTGATTTGAAGTTTTTTCCATACCAATATCCTCAATATGTTGTTAAAAATGGATATGCACACAATTGTTTATGGGGATTTATTCAGCAAGAAAGTACAATATTTAGTAAAAATTTATTTTATAGCGTTGGAGGTTTTAAAAGAAATTATAAAATGGCAGGTGATTATTATTTGTGGAAGGATTTTGCTACAAAACAAAAACCTACATCTGTAAAAATTTCTCTAGGTGTTCAAAGAAAATGGGAAGGTCAATTACAAAATAATTTAGATTTTTATTATCAAGAAATAAATAAAAAAAAATGTTTTATTTCATTTTTAAAGTTATTTAGATTTATTTACTCATTTATATATTACTTAAGGTCACTCTTAACTAAACAATGAAATTTTTAATTGTAGAACCAGAAATTAAAGGACATTTCATAACCCTTTACGTCAGGAATGTGATTAAAGCATTAAGAACTGAGAAAATTTATTTTCTAACATCAAAAAAAATTCATAATTCAAAGATTTTAGACCTATTGAAAAAAGAATATCCTAATTTGAAGATTTTACTAACTGACGAATTAATTTATACAAAAAATAAAAATTTTATATTTTTATTTTTTGTACAATTAATAAACTTTATAATTATCAAAAAAAAAATTAATTTTTTAAATAAAAAATATGATTTTGAGCATATTTTTTTCACAAATTTAGATCATTTTGATAAAGTCTTATGTTTTTTCAAAAATCCTTTTAATTCTGTAAATTTTTCAGGAATATTGGTTAATCCAAGAATGCATCAGTTTTACAAAGAAAAAACTAATAGTACTAAATATATTATATATAAATATTTATTTTTAAATTTAATTAAAAATTATTACCTCAAAAAAATTTTTGTAAATGATGTATTATTTTATAATTTTTCAAAAAAATTTTTTAGTATAAAAAAAATAAATTATTTTAATGAGCCAGTAAAAGTAGAATTTTTTTCAAATAAAAATAAAGATAAAAAGCCTAAAAATAAAATATTTAAAATTTTAGTTTACGGATCTATTAGATACTCAAAATCTTTAGAGGAATTAATTTTTACAATCAATCAATTAAAGCACAAAATTAAAATCCATGCTATAATTGCAGGAATTCATGAGAATGACATAAAACAAATTTTATCAAAACATAATTTAAAAAAAAATGGAGTTCAAAATAATTTTAAAATAATTAATAGATTTATATCACCATTATATGAGTCAAAATTATTTTTAAATACAGACTTAGTTTGGTGCGTTTATAAAAATACACCTCACGGATCAAGTGGAGTTTTCCATTTATCAAATATTTATAGAAAACCAGTTGCTACAAATAAATATGGTTTGCTTGGATGGTATAATAAAAAATATAAATTAGGACCTATACTTGATTTTACAAATAAAGAGGAAAGTAACAGTTCAGTTAAGACAATACTCAATTTATCAAAAAAAAAAAATTTTTACATCAATTATTGTAAAAATCAGTCAAAATTAAAAAATTTTATTAAAAAACAAAAAAAATTTCATCAAGTTGTAAGATATTTGGTGACATATTAAATTGTAAAATATAATTTTAATGAGATTTAAATTAAATATATGCAAGCTGTTATATTAGCCGGAGGTAGGGGTACAAGAATTTCTGAGGAAAGTACAATTAGACCTAAGCCTCTTATAGAAATTGGTGGCAAACCAATTATTTGGCATATAATGAAAAATTATTCCTTTTACGGTATTAATGATTTCATTATCTGCTGTGGATATAAGGCTGAGCTAGTTAAAGAATACTTCACTAATTTCGGTTTATATTCCTCAGATATATCTGTTAATACTAAGACAAAAAAAATTACTTATCATAAAAAAAAAAATTGAAAATTGGAAAATTACATTAATTGATACAGGTCTTGATACTCAAACTGGAGGAAGAATAAAGAGAGTAAAAAAATACCTTAAAGATACTTTTTGTTTAACTTATGGTGATGGATTATCAAATGTGAATATAAAGAAGACAATTAGTTTTCATAATAAGAGTAAGAAACTAGCAACAATGACCACAGTACAACCCGCTGGTAGATTTGGAGCAGTAAATATAAAAGATAATGTTGTTACAGAGTTTGTGGAAAAACCCTTAGGAGATGGTGGATGGGTAAATGGTGGTTTTTTTGTTTTAAATAAAAAAGTATTAGATTTTATAAAGGATGATTACTCAATTTGGGAAAAAGATCCACTCATGAATATTGCAAAAAAAAGGCAACTTGTAACGTATAAGCATAAAAGCTTTTGGCATCCAATGGACACATTACGAGATAAAGAACATTTGGAAAAGTTATGGAATAATAAAAATTGTCCTTGGAAAATTTGGGATGAATAAAAATCAAAAATTTTGGAGAAGTAAAAAAGTTTTAATTACAGGCCACACAGGATTTAAAGGTTCTTGGTTATCTTTATTGTTATATTTTTTTAAAGCCAAAATTTATGGATATTCATTAAAACCAAAAAAAGGTTTTCTTTTTGAAAAAGCAAAATTAAACAAGATTTTTCAAAAATCAATTTATGGTGATATTTTAGATTCTAAAAAATTATATAAAAATTTAAAATCAATTAAACCAAGTATAATTTTTCATTTAGCAGCACAACCATTAGTAGTTGATTCTTACAAGGATCCAAAAAATACTTTTAAAACAAATATTTTTGGAACAATAAATTTATTAGAGGCAATAAGAAAAGTAAAAAGTATAAAAACTGTTATTATTGTAACAACTGACAAAGTTTACAAAATAAGTAAAAAAAATCCGTATTATGACGAAAATCATCCTTTGGGAGCAACAGATCCTTATGGAACATCTAAGGCTTGTAAAGAATTAATTTCAGAAAGTTATATGTATTCTTTTTTTAAAGAAAGAAATATATCCATCACTACTGTTAGAGCAGGAAATGTTATTGGTGGTGGGGATTATTCAAAAAATAGAATTGTCCCAGATTATCTGAGATCATTAAATGCAAATAAAAAATTGATTTTAAGAAATCCAAATCATGTCAGACCTTGGCAATATGTTTTAGAGCCTTTGTTTGGCTATCTTTCTTTAGCTAAAAAAGAAACGCTAAAAAAAAAAGGAGGTAATTTTCAGTCGTGGAATTTTGCTCCAAATAAAAGTGATAATGTAAGCGTTAGGAGGTTGATATATTATTTTCAAAATTCTAAATTAAATAAAAATAAAATAAAAATAAAAATTCTTAAAAATAAAAATAAAGAAAAAGAAACATCTACCCTTAGACTGAATTCAATTAAATCAAAAAAATTATTACGATGGAGAAATAAATATAATTTGGAAAAAACAGTTTATGCTATTTTAAAATGGAATGAATTAACAAAAAAAAAATCTCATTTCAAAATGTGTATAAGGTTTATTAAAGAATACTTAAATTAAAATTTATCTTATTTTTTAACTAAATTATTTCTATTTATTATATTATAAATATATTCAGAGTAAATCTCGTGTCCTTTTTTATTTAAATGAATATGATCATGGTAAAGATCCTCTTTTTTTTCATAATTTATTTCTGATAAATCATATAAATTTTGAAATTTATTTTTTAATATTTTTTTAAATAAACTATTGTCCTCTTTGTTATTTATTTCATTTATTGAAGGCGAGTAAAGCACTATGTAAGAATTTTTTTTTTCATTTAAAACATTTTTTAATTCATTTGCAAGATCATTGTAATATCTGACATCAATTTCTTTAAATTTTTTTTGTTCTCCAAGATTATATTTTATTTTATTTCTATATTTGTCATTAAGTATAAAAAAAGTTTCGGTCAATGCTGGCAAGAAATTATTAATCTCTTGAGTCCAAAAAGGTTGACTTAAAATATTGTGAAACATTCTTGAAAAATTATTACCAATTATAGTGATAATTATTAAACTTTGATCATCAAAATTTTTATATCTTATATTTCTTATTAAAGAATATAAGCTGTATCCATTAACGCCTAAATTTCCACAAATGTAATTTTCATTATTTATATTTAACCTCTCACAAACTTTCTCAGAAAATAAATCTTTATTACTTACTATTGATCCACCATAAGTAACACTATCTCCTAAAAAAATAATTTTATTTTTATATTCACCTTTCCAATCATTTGATGATCTCATTCCAAGGTTATTAATTATTATATTATTTCCTAATCTTTGAATATTTTGATTTGGTTTTAGAGTATATCCATAAATTCTTGAATTCTCATATATAATAGGCTTACCAAGACCAAATTTGTTATTTAAATATATATCGACTAATTTTATTGAAATTGAAAAAACTACTAAAGATATAACGATTATTAAAAGTTTTTTTTGTTTGAACATTTAGATTTATAGAATAATTGTTGAATTAAACTATAATATTAAAATTAAAAAGATGCCATATATTAGTATTGTAACACCTACCTATAATGAAGAAGAAAATATTGTAGAACTTTGCAATGAGGTCCAAAAAATATTAAATGAAATTGGATACAAATATGAACATATAATAATTGATAATGACTCTAAAGATAATACTGTTGAAAAAGTTAAAAATTTAATTAAAGAAAATCAATCCATAAAGTTAATAGTTAATAATAAAAACTATGGACACTTATTATCACCTTTCCATGGAATAAAGCAATCTTCTGGTGATGCTACTATTTTAATTAATGCAGATTTTCAGGATCCTCCTGAGTTAATTAAAGATCTTATTAAATCATGGGAAAGTGGAAACAAAATTACATTATTACAAAAAACTAAAACAGATGAACCTTTTTTGATGAGATATGTTAGAAAATTCTATTATTGGTTTTTAAGCAAAACATCTTCAAACAATTTGACTCAAAATACAACGGGGTCCGGAATAATAGATAAATCAATAGTTGATTTATTAAAAAAAATTAATGATCCTGTTCCATATCTTAGAGGTTTATTAGCAGAAATTGGACCTGCGATTTCTTTAGTAAAGTTTGAACAACCATCTAGAAGAAAAGGTTATACGAAAAATAATTTTTTTACACTTTTTGATTTGGCAATGATTGGTTTAATTAAACAATCAAAATTTTTTTTAAGATTTATGACTATTTGTGGTTTAACAATAAGTGTTTTGTCATTCCTAACATCTATTATATTTTTTACATTAAAATTGATTTTTTGGGATCAATTTGAGATGGGTAAAGCTCCACTTTTAATAGGTTTGTTTGCATTTAGCGGTTTCCAAATTTTATTTTTAGGTCTATTGGGGGAATATTTGAATATTGTATTATCACATGTTCGAGGTTTACCTGGTGTTGTAGAAAAGGAGAGAATAAACTTTAAATAAAAACAACATTGAATAATAAAATAACTTTCAACTATATTTTAATTTTAATAATATTATTTGGTTTTTTTGCCGGATTATATTTAAATGAAAATTCAAGCGGCGGTGGAAGCATTGATTTTCCAAAAATTTATAGCAATTTAGAGTTATTTTATTTTAATAATTTGTTAAATTTTCCCTGGAGTGATTATAATTCTTCCTCCCTACCTTTATTTTACATTATTAATAGCTATGTTTTTTTAGAACCATCTAAATTTAATATTGTATTTTTAAATCTAACCTTAGCATTTCTATGTGTTTTTTTTCAATTTTTAATTCTAAAAATTAAAATTAAGAAAATAGATAAGTCTTATTTGTTACTGTTATCTTTTTTAATACTTTTAAGTCCATATGTGAGAACCTCAACTTTTTGGGGGTTAGAGGAAGTATTAGGAATTTTTTTATTAATTTTGTGTTTATATTTTTTAATAAAATATGAAAATAAAAAAAAGTTTATTTATTTATTTTTCATAATTTTATTTTCATCTTTAGCATTTTATTCACGTCAAAGTTATTTATTTATTGTTCTTTTCTCACTATTAAAAATTATAAATTTTAAAGAAGTTTTTAATAAAAATAATTTAATAATAATCATTATATATATATTTTTTTTAACACCCTCCTTGTTTTTTTTCCATAAATGGGGAGGGTTAATGCCTCCAATAGCAGTAGAAATGAAAAGAAATGTTTCTTTTTATTTATCTAATTTTCCAATTATTTTAACAATAATATTTATTTATTTTATTCCATTTTTATATTTATCATCTTACAAAATTAAGGACATTTTAAATTTTTTTAAAAAAAATTTGATTATAATTATTTTATTAAATTTACTTTTTTATATAACACTAATTATTTATGAATTTAAAATTCAGACAATAGGGTATGGTTTTTTTATTAAAATTTTGAATTTGCTTCACCTAAATTATTATTTTGAATTATTATTAATCTGTATATTATCAAGTTTAAGTTTAATTTTATTACTTAAATTTTTTAATAGGAATATAATTACTTGTTTATTTCTGTTAATATTTATTTTTTTGAATATAAATCTAATATTTCAAGAATATTTTGATCCTTTAACTTTTATAATTATATTGTCACTATATAAATTCAATAATATTTCAATTAAAAAAACTCAAAACTTTATAATATTATCTTTTTTCTATTATACGTTTTTTTTATTAGGTGCGAATTTTTATTATATCTTGAGTCTATAAAATTTTATGAAAAAACTAAATATAGCTTATATTACTAAAGAGAATTCAAGAGATAAAAAAGAATGGTCTGGTACTTCTAGTAATATTTATAATTGCTTATGCAAAACTGGTCATAATATTGAGAGATATGGGCCATTTAAAAGTATATTTGAAAAGTTCTTAAAAGTTATTGAATTATTTTATAAATTATTAGATATAAAATTTGATCCATCTAGAAATTTTCTTCTTTCAAAAATAATTGCAAAAAAAATTCAAAAAAAATTAAAAGATAAAAAATTTGACCTGATAGTGGTTCATGATTGTACTATTATAAGTTTTTTAAATACTACAATTCCAATTATAATTTGGACAGATTTAACTTTTGAATTATATCAACGATCCTATTTTCTAAATTATAAAAGGTTCCATAAAAATTCTTTAAAATCAGGACATTATTTAGAAAAATTATCATTAAATAAAGCAATAAAAGTTATCTATTCAACTAAATATGCTCAAGACAGTGCTATTAAAAAATATAAAATTAATAAAATAAAAACCAAAGTAATACCTTTTGGTTCAGACATTTTACCAATTTCAAAAAAACTATTTCTAAACGCGCAAAAGAAAAATAAACAAAATAATAATATAAAATTTATTTCTGTTGGTGTTGATTGGGATAGAAAAAATATGGATAAAAGTATTGATGTTGTAAAAGAATTAAACAAAAAAGGCATTAATTCTTCTTTGACAATAGTTGGATCTCAGCCACCTAAAATATTTAATATACCTCGATTTGTAAATATTGTTCCTTTTTTAGATAAAAAAATTAATAAGGATTTAAATAAACTTAAAAAACTTTATTTTAATAGTGACTATTTTATATTGTTGAGCAAGGCAGAGGCATTTGGTCTAGTTTTGTTAGAGGCAAATTCTTATGGTTTACCTTTAATTTTGAGTGATATTGATGGAATGAAATTTGTGGCAAAAAAAGATTACACAATATTTGTTAACAAGAATTTATCAGCAAATAAAATTGCATTAAAAATATTAAGCTTAATAAATAATAAATCAAAATATAGGAGATTTAGTTATAATTCATTTCTATCATCCTTTAATAATACTTGGGCTATTGCATCAAATAGGCTTGGAAAAGTAATTAATGATGTTTTATAAAATTTAAACTTAAATAAATGAAAACAGCTATAATTACTTTTTTTGATTCACATCCACCAAAAACTGGTTCAGGAACTGTATGTACTGATTTTTTTAATTCTTGGCCATTATCAAAAAAAAAACTATTTCAATTTTCAAAAAAAAAATCTAAAAAAAAAAATATAGATACAACATCTATATTTGTAAATAATGCTTTTTTTAAGTTATTAAATTTACCAATTTTACTGTTTAAAATAATTAAATATTTAAATGGAAAAGGAAAGAAAATAGCTATCATTGAGGGGCCAAGCTGGATTTTTTATTCATTTTTTATAATTTTTTTTCTTAAGTTATATTTTAAAGATTTATTTTTAATTTATAGATCACATAGCATTGAATATGAAATTAGAAAAAAAAATTCTAATTTAGTTATTACTTTATTAACAAAATATTTAGAGAATTATGTTGTTAATAAATCTAATATAGCCACTAGTGTATCTGTCATTGAACAAAAAAAATTCTATAATTATTATAATTGCAAAACTTATTTGTTTCCAAACTCATTAGATTTTAAAAGATTAAAAAGAATTAAACCTAAAAAAATAAAATTTATACCAAAAAAATTTATAATTTTTTCTGGATCCTATGATTATACTCCAAATAAAAAAGCTATTGATTTTATAATAAATAAAATACTACCAAACTTAAAAAAACAAAATATAAAATTAGTTTTAACAGGAAATCATATAAAAAAATTTGATAATCAAAATGTTTATAATTTGGGTTTTGTTTCTATAAATGAACTTAAATATTTACAAAAAAAATCTATATGTTTATTTGTCCCAATTTTTGAGGGATATGGTACAAGAATAAAAATTCTAGAAAGTTTAATTTGGGGCAATAGAATTATTTCAACATCAAAAGGAATTGAAGGTATAGATTTCTTAAATAATAAAAATGTATTGGTTTGCAATAAAATACCAAATATGATCCAGAAAATAATAAAATTTTCAGAGTTAAATAAAGATTTAGATTGTAAATATAAAAATATAAAAAATTTCTCAATGGTTGAAAATTCTAAAAAATTATTAATGAGTTTTTTAAATAAAAATGATTTTTAAATTTTTTTTTGATGCTCAACGAAAATTGAGATCTTTATTAAGTTTTCCATTTAATAACTATGAAACATTAAATTTTTTGGATCTTAAACTTATAGATGATCTACAAAAAATGGGTTTGGAATTAGTTAACAGCAATAAAAAAAATTATAAAAAAACTCATAAAATATTTAGTAAAGCAACATTAGAGTTAATTTTAAATAAAAAACTAAAAAATTTTCTACAAAATTCATTTATTCAAAAAATGTTTTTTGTACACAATAGATTTTTTTTAAAAATTTATTTGAATGAAATGAAAGAATCAAAAAAATGGAAGTTATGGCAGAATATGCTTATAGAAAATAATATTGGAAGTCCAGTAAGGTTTTTTTTAAATCCTTTTACAAGTGGAAATAAAATATTTCAAACCTATCATTTAAAAAAATACAATGATTTTGCAAAAATTAATTTAAGAAATTATGATGTTATACTAGAATTTGGCGGTGGGTATGGCAATATGGCCAGTACTTTTAAAAAAAAAATAAATAAAAACTGTAGATATATAATTTTTGATACTCCAGAGGTAAATTTATTACAATTCTATTACCTTAGAAGAAATAAGATTTCTGTCTCATTAAACAATATTAATTCTAAAAGCGTTGTATTAATTAGCTCCTATAAAGAATTAAATACAATTATTAAAAAACTTAAAAATAAAAATAAATTATTTATAGCAAATTGGTCTTTATCAGAAACACCTTTATCATTTAGAAAAAAATTTAAATTTATTTTCTCTAACTTTGATTTTCAATTGATCTCATTTCAAAGTCATTTTGAAAATATTAACAATCTTAGATTTTTTAAGAAATTAAATAATTATAATTTAAAACAAAAAAGAAACTCAGAAATTATTCCAATTAAAAAATTAAAAAATAACTTTTATTTATTTAGTAAAATTTAATTTTTTTTAAAAAAAAAATTATTTATATAATATTTAGAATTATTTTCTTTCTGATTTTTATCTATAAAATTATTTATATCTTTATAATTTAAATTTGATAATTTAAATTTTTTATAATTAAGATAATATATTTTATAATTTAAATTATCTAAAAATTTAAAAACTTTAAGAAAGTTATTGTTATGTCTTTTTTCAATTTCAATCATTAGAAAAGGTTGGTATCTTTTAATAATTTTTTTTAAACCTAAAAGAACATTTAATTCTGTACCCTCAACATCAATTTTTATAAAATCAATTTTTTTATTTTTTAATATTTTATCCCCTGTGTTTACCAATATAGTTGTAATTTTTGAATTTTTTCTTTTTATTAATGAAGCCTCTGGATCATTGTTATGAGGTATGTAAAATTTTTTTTTTTGTTTTTTTGCACCAAGAGCTAAATTGTAAACACTAACATTTGACCCTTTAAATAAAAATTTCTGATTTTTGTATAAATAAGCTATTGGCTCAAAAGAATAAACTTTTGAGCTAATTTTACTCAACATGTTAGTAAAATGTCCAGTGTTAGACCCTACATCTACAGAAGTACCAAATTTAAAATTTTTTTTTATAAATTTTGCTTCATTCTCAAGACCTACACTTAATAAGAATTTTATATAAATAATTAAATTATTTAAAAAAAAAATTTTTTTTATTTTAAATCTTATGTTGTTGATCATATTTTACTTAATGATTACCATTTTTTTTAAATTAAGCTAGAATTATAAGGAATATTAATTAGTTCTATGTAGATAAAGATATTAGATATTTTTATTTGTTTTTAAATTATCAAAATGTATTAAGTATAACTTTATGCAAAAAAAATCTTTATTAATCTCAAGAAATATTAGAAAAAAAATTTTAAGAATTACTCACATTGCACAATCAGCGCATATAGCTAGTTCATTTTCAATAGTAGATATAATTACCGTATTGTATTTAAATATAATAAATAGAAATTCACAAAATACATTTATATTAAGCAAGGGACACGCATGTTTAGCTCATTATTGTTTGTTGAATGAATTAGGGATTATTTCTAATAAAATTTTAAATTCATATGGAAAAAATAATTCTATTTTAATGTCACACTCAAGTCACAAAGTAAAAGGTGTAGAATTTTCTTCAGGATCTTTAGGTCATGGGTTACCTGTTGCAACTGGTATTGCGATGTCAAATTTAATGAAGAAAAAAAAAGAGAGAGTGTTTGTTTTATTGAGTGATGGAGAATTAAATGAAGGATCTAATTGGGAGTCAATTTTATTTGCGGCTCATCAAAAATTAAAAAATTTAGTTGTTGTTATTGATTATAATAAAATTCAGAGTTTAGATTTTGTAAAAAAAACAATTAGATTGGATCCTTTAAAAGAAAAGTTTTTATCTTTTGGTTGCAATGTTGTCTCTATCGATGGTCATAATCATAAGCAGATATTGAATGCTTTTAAAAAAAAAACATCTAAGCCTTTAATAATTGTTGCTAACACTATTAAGGGTAAAGGAATAAGTTTTATGGAAAATAAAGTTTTATGGCATTATAGACCACCTAATGAAATTGAGCTTTATAAAGGTTTAAAGGAATTAGAAAAATAAAATGAGAAACTTATTTATTTCTGAACTTATTAATGAGGCAAAAAAAAATAAAAAGATAGTTTTGGTTGTTGGTGATTTGGGATTTAATGTCGTAGAACCTTTCAAAAAAAAATTCCCAGATAGATTTTTTAATGCAGGTGTTTCAGAACAATCCATGTTAGGATTTGCAAGCGGTTTAGCTATGAGAGGATATCATGTGTTTGTTTATTCAATTGCAAATTTTCCAACCTTTAGATGCGCAGAACAGATAAGAAATGATATGGACTATCACAATCTACCTGTAACTATAGTTACAGTAGGATCAGGTTTGGGTTATGGAAATTTAGGCTATTCACATCATGGTCTACAAGATTATTCACTAATGAGATCTTTTCCAAATACTCTAATTCTTTCACCTTGCTGTAATGAAGAATTAAAAATGGTATTAAGCTTTATCTTTAAAAATCCACAACCTTCATATTTACGATTGGATAAGTCACTTGATTTAAATTTAAATATTAATATAAAAAATATAAGACTTGGAGATTGGATTTCTCATAAAAAAGGTAAAAGTAAAAAAAAACTTTTAATTTCTACAGGATCAACTGTAAAAGATTGCAAAAAAATATTATCCAATTATAGCAAAAGCCAATTCAATTGGTATTCGATACCAATTTGGGGAATGAAAAACAAGTTATATCAACTAAATAGATTACTCAAGTTTAATGATATAGTTACTGTTGAAAATCATTTCCAAGATGGCGGATTTGGATCTTGGATTAATGAAATAGTTTCATCTAGGTTGCATAAAAAAAAAATAAATATATTAAATAGATTTATAAAAAAAGAAGTCATGGGGAGTGTAGGATCTGAAAGTTATTTAAATAATAAGTTTGGTCCAACAAAAAATTATTGATATTGTTATAGAATTTTAATTTATATGAAATATTTAGTTGCAGGTGCTGGAGGTTTTATAGGTGGCCATCTAGTCAAAAGTTTAATGGATAATGGTCACGAAGTTGTATGTGCAGATGTAAAACCAAAGGAATATTGGTTTCAAATATTTGATGAAAATAATAATTTTTCATTAGATTTAAAAGAATTTGAAAATTGTTTAAAAGTTTCAAAAGATGTTGATTATGTATTAAACATGGCATGCAATATGGGAGGCATGGGATTTATTGAAAATAATAAAGCAGAATGCATGTTGTCTGTTCTAATTAACACCAATCTACTAAGAGCATGTTTAGAGCATGGAGTTAAAAAATATTTTTTTTCATCAAGTGCATGTGTTTATAATGCATCAAAACAAGATAAAATTTTTATCCCTGGCTTAAAAGAGGAAGATGCTTATCCAGCCCAACCAGAGGATGGGTATGGTTGGGAAAAATTATTTAGTGAGAGAATGTGTCGACATTTTACAGAGGATTTTAATTTAAAAACTTCAGTTGCAAGATATCATAATATTTTTGGACCCATGGGAACTTTTGATGGTGGAAGAGAAAAAGCCCCTGCAGCAATATGTAGAAAAATTATAGAAGCAAAATTAAATAAAAAAAAGTTTATTGATGTTTGGGGAGATGGAGAACAAACAAGAAGTTTTTTGTTTATTGATGACTGTTTAAAAGGGACTTTTGATTTATTTGATTCCGATTATCACGAGCCATTAAATATTGGTAGCGAAGAACAGGTTTCTATTAATCAAATGATTTCGATTATAGAAGATATTGCATCTTATAAAGTAGAAAAAAACTATCAATTAGATAAACCTTTGGGTGTGAGAGGAAGATCAAGCGATAATGAATTAGTAAATAAGAAATTGAATTGGAAACCTTTATTAAATTTAAGACAGGGTCTAGAAATAACTTATTCATGGATTCACGATCAAATGACGAGTGGCTCTAATAATAGTAAGTTTATTAGAAAATACTGATCCTCTTTGTGAAAAATATAATTCTAGTAACTGGTGGAGCTGGTTTTGTTGGTTCAAATCTTATTGAGTATCTAGTTAAAAGAACCAAATATAAAATAATAAGTATAGATAATTATTCAACTGGACAAAAAAAAAATCATTTAAAAAATAAGAGAGTGCAGTACATAAAAGGTGAAACTAAAAATATTTCACAAATTTTTGAAAAAAAAAAAAATAAAATAAAAACAATTTTTCATTTTGGAGAATTTTCAAGAATATATCAGAGTTTTATACATATGAAGGAATGTATAAATGCAAATATAATTGGAACAAATGAGGTTTTTAATTTTTGTTTAAAGAATAAGATTAAAATAGTTTATTCTGCAACTTCAGCATCTTTAGGTAATAATGGTAATGATAAAAATTTATCTCCATATGCTTTTACTAAGTCAAAAAATCTTGAAATGTTAGAAAATTTAAAAAAATGGTATAAATTTAAATATGAAATTGTTTATTTTTACAATGTTTATGGACCAAAACAAATTTCCACTGGACATATGGCAACAGTAATTGGAATTTTTGAAAATCAATTTAAAAATAAAAAACCTCTTACAGTTGTTAGACCAGGATCACAATCAAGGAGATTTACTCATATTAAAGATACAATTAAAATTTGTTATTATGCTTGGAAAAACAATAAATGTAGACATTATAGTATTTCTAGTAAAGAAAGTTTTAGTATTCTTGCTGTTGCTAAAATGTTTAAATGTAAAATTAAATATTTACCTTTTAGACCTGGGGAGAGATATGCATCTGCACTCACTAACATGAATTTATCTAATAAGGTGTATAAATTTTATGGAACAATTAAATTAAAAGACTATATAAATAATATAACTTATAGTGGCTAATTTAGGCATTTTTCATTGTTTACAATTTAATTTAAATGAGTATAACACGAATGCCGGTGGTTATTGCGTAAGTGTTATACCCGATCCCATTCCGAACTCGGAAGTCAAGCCTTGCTGCGCCGATGGTACTTTGTCTTAAGATATGGAAGAGTAGGACACTGCCGGCATAAAAAAATTATGAAAATTAAAAGCTCATTAAAATCTATAAAAAAACGTGATCTTAACTCAAAATTAGTTAGAAGAAGAGGAAGAGTTTACGTGATTAATAAAACCAACCCTAAGTTTAAAGCAAGACAAAAGTAATTTTTATGGATAACGAAAACCATAAAAATACTTGGAATAATTTTACCAAGTTTGTTCTGTGGGGAACTGTCGCTGTTATATGTGTTTTGGTATTAATGGCAATAATCTTATTGTAAGGTTTCCAAATGAAGATCGGGTCTGTATTAGAAAATCAAAATCTTGAAAAGAGAATTGCTATAACGCCCGAGTTGGTAAAAAAATACAATTCTCTTGGTTTAGAAGTAAATTTAATTGAAAATTATGGTGCACATCTCGGTATAAAAGATGAACAGTTCAAAGATATAGGTGCTAAAATTTCAAAAGATGAGTTAGAAATTTTAAATTCTTCGGACATAATAGTTCAACTTGGTATGTTGTCTGATGACAGAATTTCAAAAATTAAAGAACATCAAACATTAATTGGAGTTTTAGACCCTTATAAAAATAAAGAACAATTAGAAAACTTAGCAAAAAAAAAAATCAATCTTTTTTCACTAGAATTACTTCCAAGAATTACTAGGGCTCAATCAATGGATATATTGTCTTCTCAAGCAAACCTTGCTGGTTATAAAGCGGTTATAGAATCTTTCGCAAATTTTGAGAAAGCTATACCAATGATGATGACGGCTGCAGGAACAGTCCCAGCTGCAAAAATTTTAGTTGTTGGAGCAGGTGTTGCTGGGTTACAAGCAATTGCTACTGCAAAGAGGATGGGCGCGATAGTTTTTGCTACCGATGTAAGAATGGCATCAAAAGAACAAGTTGAAAGTTTAGGTGGTAAATTT
>MDSV01051614.1_pt1 | contig 22163 bp, 17 predicted proteins | sample 810851 | NCBI WGS metagenome assembly MDSV01 (sample SAMN05326640, study PRJNA326480) | marine metagenome | isolation source: seawater | place: Atlantic Ocean: North East | collected 2012 | reverse complement strand
CTTGGTCTAGTTTGGGAGACTCAACTAAGCGTGAATGGTGGATATATGAATGAAGTGGAAGCACTTCTAGTTGCTTATGAAGCGGCTGTGAAAAAAAAAATAAATCCAATGTCGCGTAATAAGGTTGGTCTTAAGGTCAATACCCGTGGTGGTAGAGGACTATCGACTCACTTAGATCTATTGCGTAGTATTATTGCGGCGTTAGTTAAGAGAGGTTTTACTCGAGAAAATATATTAATTGTTGATTTTTCAGAACATAAACTACGACAGGCAGGAATTTTGCCTCTGTTAAGTGATTCAGGAGCCCAATTTGATGGTTGCCCAGTACTGGCTTTAGACAGCAGAAAATATTTTGATGCAGACTGGTTTTATGATAGTCCGTTACCACCTGTAATCGAGCGAAAATCACAATTTTTCGATTCTTCAAATGTTCCAAGTCTTACGAAGATGAGTGCGCAAAAGCGGAAGAGCTATTTACCCACACCGTTATTATTTGATGTGGATTTCTGGTTAAACATAGCTACTGGAGTCGATGATCCAGCGCTTGGTATTGATGGCGCACTTGCTAATGCCACATTATGGAATGTGAGCAACAGTCAGCGTTTTTTAGTAAACCAAGCCACTGCGTCAGCAGCTGTTGCTGAAATAGCTGCGATTCCTGAATTACGCGAACGTATGATTTTACATATAATGTCTATGGAATGTTATCAGTTTATTGCAGGGCCGTTTTTTAATTCAATTTATACTCGCAATGAGCAATGCCTTCGTATGAGCAGTGATCCGATAGCTTTAGATCGACTACTATTCGATCGTATTAATGAATTAAGACTATGGGAAGGCTTCCCGCAAATTGATCCTTTGCCGCGGCAGTTTCCTTTTGCAGCAAGTTTAGGTATGGGGATATTTGAGCGATCAGCAATTCGTGTTCATACAATTCAATCACCAGTCACTCGTCCGTGATGAATTGGATTTAATTGAGACGAATGCACTTGAAATAATGTTAAAATATCGTGTTGTAGCTCTTTTATGAGTGTTGCTGATTATTATCCTATTTTAATTCAATTTTGTTTAGCGATGAGCGTTGGTATTGTAGTGCTTATTGTATCCCATATTTTCGGCCAACGCGGTACAGCTACTGACATAAAAAATTCCCCCTATGAGTGCGGTATGCTTGCAGAAGGATCAAGTCATGCGCGTTTTGCTGTAAAATTTTACGTGACGGCTATGTTATTTATACTTTTTGATATTGAAGTAGTATTTTTGATCCCATGGGTACTAGTCTTTCGCGAATTTCTTGCTGCACAATTACCTATATTACTTCCTATTTTCTTTTTTCTTTTTGTGCTTATTTTAGGTTTTATCTATGAACTTAAAAAAGGTGCGATTGAGTGGGAGAAATAGATTTTATGCTTACTAGTCATTGCAAGTGCTTAAGTTGGCTATTGTAAGTAAACTATATTTTAGTTACTTTATCCATTTATTTCAGTTTTAGTCCCCCTCTTTGATAATACACTAATAGATTTAATTTCTTTATGCGCATTGACCGTTATATCGCTAAAAATCGTGTAATTGATTTAAAAAGTACTAATTTTAAGAGCGCATTATCGGAATTATTGGATGTTTGTGATTTAAGTAGCGAAAAGTCGCTTCATAAAAAACGCCTACACTCTGAACTTCTTGATCGTGAGAAGCAGATGACCACTTATCTAGGCAATGGAGTTTGCTTGCCTCACGCACGTGTTAAAATGCAGCGCAGTTATATGATTGCAGTCGGACGTTGTTCGAATGGATTAAAGTATGATGGCCAAGAGGAGTACAATGAGATCCGCTATGTTTTTCTATTGTTAGCTGCTAATAATGCTAGAAATTATCTTTATAGCTTAGCCTCTCTTGCTAGAGTATTTCAGAATGTTTCTCAGATGCAGCGACTCGAACTCGCTGAATCACTAAGAGAATTTCGTGACACACTCAAAGCTGTATTTGGGGGTGAGGGAGGACAGCTTCCTCGTCGCCATAACCGATTTAATAATTTAATTCTTAAAGAGGCAGCTAAAATTGCTCAAGGTTCCAATTGTACTGCTGTTTTGGTATTTGGTGATACATTTGGAGGCGGTATTGAACTAGGTAATACCTTTAAAAATTTCAAGACGGTCCTCATAGCACAAGGTACTTCTGATGGATTAGTTGAGCGCAATAATATTGCGGCAACACTACCACTTAGGGCGTTTAGCAACAATCGATTTTCTCAGCTCCGTAGCGCAGTGCTTATTGGTCTTACACGAGGCATCTTTTCAAGCAAAGATCGTATTTGTTGCGTCGGTGGTTTGCCCCAAAGTAATCAGTTCGATAGCATTACAGTTGTTGATGTAGAACGCGAATTTCATACTATGTTATTTCGCAAATCAGAGATGCTTCCATCTACAGTAAAACCAGAAGTGATCGAGCGTGTCTTAGCAATTGCTACCGAACTTGCTGTTGAGGGCAGGGAAGGTCGTCCGATTGGTTGTCTCTTTGCGCTCGGTGATGCAGAGCTTATTTCTGAATACACCAAACCACTTATATTAAATCCTTTTTATGGATATAAAGATGAAGATCGAAATATTTTGAATCCATTTATGGATGAGACTGTTAAAGAGCTCTCATCTATTGATGGAGCTTTCATCATTCGTGGAGATGGCGTCTTAGTATCGGCAGGATCATTGATTCACGCGCCTGATTACAATCATGACCTTCCGAGTGGTTTGGGTAGTCGTCATGCTGCTGCTGCGGCTATTACACAAGCAGTTGATTGTTTATGCATTGTTGTATCTGGAAGTTCAGGGCAGGTGACCTTATTTCGTCAGGGAGAAATGTTGCCTCTGATTGAGAAAACGTTATTACAAAAATAATTATATTTCTCGTGAGCCTTTGTAAATTCGGGTCACTCGCTTAGTGATGGAACATAATGATTCCCAGGCATGACTATCTGCAGATTGACTAAATTCATTAAGACTTATAGATTGAGATAGGTCTTTTCCAATGATGATGGCAACGTCACCTGCTGAGACTTCCCGTATATCGGTGACATCCACGATTGTCTGATCCATGGTAACTCGCCCAATTATAGGGCAGCGTTTACCGTGGATTAGTACCGCTCCTTTATTGCTTAGCGAGAGCGGGATACCATCCCCATAACCAGCGGTGAGTACTGCGATACGCGAGTCGCGCTTGAGTTGATAAGTGCGACCATAACTAATATCGGTGTGTCTGGGTAATTCTTTGATCAGCCCAACCCGCGTGTAAAAGCTAAGTACTGGTTCTACGTGCACATGACCGAGAGCAGATTTTGGATAAGGTAGTACTCCGAACTGCAGAAGTCCGACTCGTACTGCGTTAAATGGGTTCTTTTCATTAAACGATTGTAGGCTAGAGGAATTATCTGCGTGAATTAACAGCCCTTTTGTAGGCACTGACTTTAAAACTTCAAGAAGTCGATCACGCTGTAAATTAGTAAACTGAACATCGCAATCAGCACTTGAGAAATGAGTGTAAATTCCCTGTAAGCTTAAGTGGGGTAGAGTTTGGATAGTTTGCAGTAATTGTATTGCTTGAGTATGCCAAACTCCTAATCGACCCATGCCTGTATCAACTTTTAAGTGTACTTTCAGTTGTGATTGATTCGCTTTGGATAGCTCGTTTAACCATCTTGCTTCATCCGATGTACTAATAGTAGCTGTTAGGTCATTTTCAATTAATTGAATAGCCTCTTCAGGAAGAACAGGGCTTAGAATTAATATAGGCCATCCGGTACCCATATGGCGAATATCCGAAGCTTCCTTGACATTGGCTACAGCGAAAGCATCGACACCGCTTTGCATGAGTCGGTTAACTATTTGCGGCATTCCATGACCGTAGGCATCTGCTTTGACTACAGCTAGGTAGCGCATCTTTTCAGGCAGGGCAGTTTGGATGCCTTTTAGATTCCTTTCAAATGCTGCTAAATTAATTTCAGCCCAGCAACGGAGTTGCTTTTGGTGGTTTTTGGTCATTTCTGAAGGTTAAATCTATGTGCTTCCATGCCTTTTTGGGATCCATTTTTTATAACTGTTAACAGTAGAACTGAAGAGTTCTATGCTTTCGCAATAGTTTAAAATTCCTGAATCGATACATTCAATAATGCGCTTTGGTTGGTATTTAATTGTGGTGCAGTTTGCAGGGGGGTCTTGCCAGCCTTTTCTTTGAGGCAAGTGAAATATGGCTCCATTCCAAGTTCTTAAGGTTTCCGAGTCGATCACTTCTAACTTACATTCTTGATCCTCTAGAAGTTTAACAGCATGCCAGGCATCTTTTTTCCAATCAGAGACTAGTATTGATCCGCCAAGTTTTATTTGATCAAATTGTAGTATTGTAGCACAATAATCTAAGCTGTTGTAAGTATACACAGGGGCTTTCCTAAAGTGGATCCTCGCCCAAGTCTCTACAGCCATTACTGCTAAGCGTAACCCTAGGACTGACCCCGGTCCTACACAACATATGAAGCTACGTATCTGATTGAGTTCAGCATTTGCATCTTTAAGGGTTTTTTCGATACATTTAAAAAGTGTTTCGAGCGCAGTTCCATTAAGCTCATTATATGATTGCCAAGTGTTTTTGGTTCCCAGGACTCCAGTTGCTAAGCATTGTCCACTTGCATCGATTAAAAGTGCAGGCAATGGTGGGGGGTTGTCCATTTTACAGTCATTAAGCATGGCTCTATCCGAATAGAATCCTCTACTAGTTGCAAGCGCAGTTCGGTTAATGAATAAAGTTCGCTTAAAATTAGCTAAATTACTATTAAGTGTTATTGTTAATAGTAGTTTTTTTACTTTTTGGAAGTTGATGTGTGCTTCAGACCGTCCATAACTTGCTGCTTGTGAATACTTTTGAACAGGGTCTTTTTGATAAAAACGCACGCTCCAATGTTAACGCAGCGTGGGGTGCAGTGACTATGGAAGTTTTGGCGCGTTTAGGTATAGCGACAGTAGTTATTTCTCCAGGCTCACGATCTACTCCACTAACTCTTGCAGCCTCAAATAATACTAAATTAAACACTGTAGTCGTGCTCGACGAGCGAACAGCTGGTTTTATAGCTCTTGGGGAGGCAAAGCGTAGTCATAAACCCGTCGCCTTAATCTGCACCTCCGGTACCGCTGCAGTAAATTACTACCCTGCTGTGATAGAGGCGTCATTAAGTGGTACGCCATTAGTTGTTTTAACGGCCGATCGACCCCCTGAATATAGGAATTGTTCGTCTGGCCAGACAATCGACCAAATTAATTTGTACGCTGCTTCAGTTCGTTCTTTCACAGAATTAGCTCTACCTGAAATCAGTTCTGAAAGATTAGCATATTTGCGCCAATCATTAGTTCATGCGGTGGATCGTGCCTTACATATCAATCCTGGTCCTGTGCACTTGAATTTTCCCTTCCGTGAGCCTCTAATTGCGCAACTAGGTGATGCGCCAATAATAGATGCCGATTGTTTAGAGAAGGCCTCAACTGTAATCACGCGATTAGTGGATTCAGGGACGAGAGTAGGGCACTTAGATACGGTTGCTATTGAGCGCCTCACTAGCCACCACAAGGGATTAATTGTAGTGGGTGACATCAATCCTCAAAATGAGGATGATTTTACTGCCGCAGTAGCAGTACTTTCAAAAAGTCTAGGATGGCCTGTTCTAGCAGATGTATTGAATCCTTTACGAGCGAAAGCCAGCACGATTAAGGGTTTGATCTGTAACTATGATCGGCATTTGAGGATAGTAAAAGATGCTGCAGAATTGTTGCCTACCGCTGTACTCCAAATTGGCACTTTGCCAACAAGCAAAATTTTGCGTGGATGGTTAGAGCAGATAGATGCCACGCACTTTATACTAGCTGATAGGCCATTTAACAGTGATCCTCTGCACCGAGAAGCGAGCATTTTGCATGGGGATGTATCTTTTCTAGTAAGTTATGTTATAGAACAGAAACCTGATTTAAATTGGCTGAATAGTTGGATCGAGAAGGAAAATAGCCAAGCACAGTCTATGAACAATAAGCTAGAGGCAGTTAAAGAACTATTTGAAGGTAAGGCCGCGTGGTTACTCTCAAAGCATGTGCATGCTGGCAGCTCTGTTTTTCTGGCTAGTAGTATGAGTGTGCGCTATGCAGAATGGTTTTGGAGCACTAATAGTCCAGCGGGTGCAATTTATTCGAATCGTGGAGCTAATGGCATCGATGGCACTTTGGGTACAGCAATCGGAATTGCAAATAATGGGCCTCCAACAGTTTTACTAACTGGAGACTTGGCCTTTTTACATGATACAAATGCCTTATTATCCGCTAAGGATTTTAATGGCAGTTTAACGGTCATTCTAATCAATAATAATGGTGGCGGTATATTTGAGCATTTACAGGTTTCTTCGTGTGAAGGCTTTGAAGAGTTCTTTGCGACTCCACAACATGTAGAGATCGAGAAGTTATGCGTTGCATATTCTGTTTGTTATAAAAGAATTTTGAATTGGGAATCATTTACTGAACAGTTGCACAAAAAAACTAATGGACTGCGTGTCTTGGAATTAAAAACCGATAGAAAGTTTGATTCTAACTTCCTTAAAGAATTTTAATACACTATTGCTTATGAACTGGGAAAAAGTACACGATTTTGAAGATATCATTTATGAAAAATGTGATGGTATTGCAAAGGTTACTATCAATAGGCCGCATCGACGTAACTCTTTTACGCCGGACACGGTTACTGAATTAATCCAAGCATTCAATGACGCGCGTGAAGATACAAGTGTTGGAGTTGTCTTACTAACTGGTTTTAATCCACAAAGTGACGGCAAGTTTGCTTTTTGCGCTGGAGGCGATCAGAAAATTCGTGGTCATAAGCAGGGAGGTTATATCGGCAGTGACGGAGTGCCCCGCTTAAATGTTTTAGATTTACAAAAGCTAATTCGATCGATGCCCAAGGTCGTAATTGCTTTAGTTGCAGGGTACGCAATTGGTGGTGGACATGTTTTACATGTTGTATGCGACCTCACTATTGCCGCTGATAATGCTATTTTTGGGCAAACTGGGCCGAAGGTAGGTAGCTTTGACGGAGGATTTGGTTCTAGTTATTTAGCAAGAATTGTTGGGCATAAGAAGGCTCGCGAAATATGGTATTTATGCCGCCAATACTCAGCCCAAGAAGCACTTGATATGGGTCTAATAAATAAAATAGTTTCCTACGAAAATTTAGAATCAGAGGGAGTTCAATGGGCGCAGGAAATATTGAACCATAGCCCTCTTTCTATTCGCTGCTTGAAGGCTGCTTTCAATGCTGATGTCGATGGGCAACAAGGTCTCCAGGAACTAGCTGGAAATGCTACGTTGTTGTACTACATGACCGATGAGGGCGAAGAAGGGCGCAAGGCATGGAATGAAAAGCGCACGCCGCAATACAGGAAGTATCCATGGTTGCCTTAATAATTCAACACGTTGAGCTAGGATTTTCTTTTGATAGTCAATTGAGAGTATCCGATAGACTACCAAATTAGTTTTCGTACAACTTTTCCGATTACATATAATAACGGATGTATGCTTTGCTGCGTAAGTTTTTAATCCAGCGACTTTGGCTTTCACGCGCTATTTCTCCTACAAGAACCTCTTCTATTGCATCTCTAACTTGCGATACTGGTTGAATCAACTCTTCTCGCTTTGCTTCGCAGTATAGAACAAAAATTGTTCCGCCTAGCTCAACTGGTTCGCTGTACTGACCTGGATCTAGTTTAAATGCGATTGCGCTAAGCTCTTCACGAATATCGGAGCGTTTAATCCAACCCCAATCCCCACCTCTACGGCTCATGTTATCCTGACTGTATTTGCGCGCAAGGTCTCCGAAATTAGCTCCATCTTGAAGTTCTTTGATGACTTGCTTTGCTGTTTGACGAAGCGGCGCTAGTCCCTCGTCAGCGAGCGGGGTTAGAATAATCTGGCGCAGGTGCAAGGCTTCTTCTTGGTAAAAACGGATCTTATTTTTGACATAAAAGTCCTCAATTCGCTCAGGACTTATCTCCGATTGTGACTTACGATTTTCTTGACGCATAGCATTCACTGCGACGCGGCGATAAATTTCTTTACGGAATTCTCGTGGCGTTTCACCTTTTTGCTTTAAGTAACCAAGGAATTTACTTCGATCGCCTCCAAAATCTCGGGCGATTGTTTCGTTATACTCTTGATCGATGTACGATTCAGGTATCATCAGTCCTTTTTCTTCGGCAGCTTTAAGTATGACGATGCGATCGATCATATTTTGCAGAACATCACGACTGAGTTTATCGATAAGTTGATTAAAATCAGATTCGCTTTTAGCTTCTAAGCGAATACGAGGTATAATAGGTTCTAGTTCTCCCCGCAATTCTTCTAAAGTAATGATTTGGCCTTCTGCTATCGCAGCAATTCCATTTCCTAGGCGCATGATCGACCGGTCTGGTTTAGTGGAGTCATCTACGGCCTGTCCCTGGATACTAAAGCTTAGGCTGGTAAGACCAATAATTATAAAAAGAATTTTGAATGTACGAAGTAGCGTCATGAGCCTAGTTGGCGTTGAAGGAATTTGTTAATCTCTTTTAACCTTAGAAGTGGATCTTCAGCGGTCAAGCGGGGAAAGCGACTGCCGATCTTGAGGAATTCTCGATCTTTCTTCGGATGAGCGTATCGACAGATAAGTCGCTCGTTTTCACTCTCGACTCGTCGAATTCCTGCTAGTTCAGCAGATATACGTATTTCACATAGTTCGATTAGTGCATCCACAGCAACTGGTCGTTTACCGAAACGATCTTCAATTTCTTCAGAAATCGTACGAATACTTTGTGAATTTTCTGCAAGAGCGAAGCGTCGATAAATGTCGATTCGTAATCGCGGCTCAGTTATATAATTTGCTGGTAAGCTTGCTTCAATTATTCTACTAAGAGAGGTATATTCCGCAGCTTTAATTGCAGCAAAGCCATCAGTTCCACTAGTGCTTCGCGAGGTACCTGCACCTTCACCGCAGGCAATGAAATCGAGCATTACCTCTGCTCTTATTCGATCTGCTCCTGGTTCTCCTTTTAGTCGAGCGACACTTTGTTTTAGAAGTTGGCAGTATAGCTCAAATCCTACACCAGCAATATGACCACTTTGTTGCGCGCCAAGCAAATTACCAGCTCCACGTAATTCTAAATCACGCATAGCAATTCGGAATCCAGCGCCCAGTTGATTGTGCTGTTTGAGTGCGTGTAGTCGTTTTTGTGCCTGATTAACTAAGGTCGCATGTCGATGCAGTAACAAATAGGCATATGCTTGCCGCTTAAATCGACCCACGCGCCCTCTTATTTGGTATAACTGCGCCAATCCGAATCTATCGGCTCCCTCGATTATTAATGTATTACAGTTTGGTATATCGATACCGGATTCAATAATTGTCGTGCATACAAGAACATCGAATTGTCCAGCCACGAACTGAGTCATCACTTTTTCTAGCGCGTGGTCCTCCATTTGACCGTGCCCCACCGCTACTTTGAGCGTAGGAAGCATATCACGAATTTGCTGCGCTACCGCATCAATAGTAGTGACTTTATTGTGAAGATAGAAAACTTGGCCATTTCTATTCTTTTCAAATTCTATGGCTTGTTTAACAAGTTTTGTATCGTAACTTTTTACAATAGTTTTGATTGGGCGACGATTTATAGGAGCTGTTTCAATAACACTCATCGAACGAGCGCCAGAAAGCGCTAAATATAGAGTGCGAGGAATAGGCGTCGCACTGAGTGTAAGTATGTCTACCTCGGCTCGTAGTTGCTTGATGGAATCCTTTTGTTTGACACCAAATCTTTGTTCTTCATCAACAATTAGTAGGCCAAGATTTTGAAAATAGACATCTTTACTTAGTAGTCGGTGGGTGCCGACAACAATGTCAATTTTACCTGCAGCTAATTGAGCCAAAGATTGTCTATTTTCATTCGTAGTGCGAAAACGGCTGACTTGTTCAATGATAACAGGAAAGTTAGCCATCCGCTCGCACAATGTATTATAGTGTTGTTGGCAGAGCACCGTGGTGGGAGTTAGTAAAGCGACCTGCTTACCTGCAAGCACCGCCTTTAATGCTGCGCGAATCGCCACTTCAGTCTTACCAAACCCTACATCGCCACAAATTAAGCGATCCATCGGTATGGGTCGCTCCATGTCCTGCTTGGTCTGATCAATTGCAGTTAGTTGATCTGGCGTTTCTGAAAAAGTAAAGGCGTCTTCAAAATTCTTCTGCCAAGGAGAATCTGGTGGAAATGCATAGCCAGAGGTTTGGTCACGGCGCGCGTGTAAGTGAAGTAATTCAGCAGCATAGTCTAAAGTTGCAATTTCAGCGGCTCTTCTAGTTTTATCCCATGAGGCTCCTCCGATCTTACCTAGCTTAGGAGAGGATTTTGTTAAGCCTACATAACGAGTTAGTAGATGCGATTCATGTAAAGGTACATGGATCGTCATATCGGCTGCAAATTCTACCGAAATAACTTCCTTGGTACCGCCCTGTATATTTAGCTTTGTTAATCCGTGAAAAAGGCAGATTCCGTGTAGGAGGTGCACCAAAGGATCGCCATCAGCAAGCTCGCTAAAATCGAGTAACTGATCGACTTGAGAATTAGTTGATTGTGCGCGTACTCTTCGGGGTTGAGGCCTAATTTTTTGGTTATTAAAAAATTCATGATCACAGATCAATGCGTAGCCATTATTGCTGGATTCTGGAAATATATTTGCGACATCTTTGGACTTATCAGTCTTACGATATAAAAACCCAGAGCTAATGTAACCGATTAAATATTTTGGTTTGAGCTTAGCAGTTACCGGATTTTTAGCTAAGGATTGTTGGATGCTTTCTACCTGATCTTGACCGCTACAAACGAAGGCAATAGTTAGATCTTCTAGCTTAGCCCAATCTGCTACTTGAGTCTCAAATCGATGGAGAGTATCTTGCTTAAATGTATAGTAGTTATCTCCATTATTATATTCATAATTTTGGTGCCGGTAGTTGGCGGTAGCTTCAGTAGCTATTTCAAGGCGCGGGCTTGAGCGAAATAGTTCAGGTTCTGTATCCAGTGCGCACAATGCGACACATCTTTCTTTAGCCTCACTTCGTGATAGAAAAAGCTCATAGAAAGTTTGTTTCGCTTTTTTTGGAGGACCTTTTTTTTGTTCAAAGTGATAGGGGTAATTGCGAACTAATTTAGAAGGTTCTAATAGGATCCAATGAATTCCACTTTTTGGTAAAAATTCAATTAATCCACCATTTTTTTGTGATTCACTTGAACCAAGTGCAGCGCAAATGCTAATTTTATTAGTCGGTTCTGTCGATCGCTGGGTTACTGGGTCGAAAAAGCGTATACTTTCTAATTGGTCTCCAAAAAAATCCAGTCGGTACGGCTGCTTGGAGTCGTAGGGGTAGATATCAACTAGACCACCGCGAATGGCTATTTGCCCTGGGCATTCGCAGACAGCTTCAGCATCATAATCTAGCTCTTGAGTGAGTCGCTTGATCAATACTTGAAAGGAAATAGTTGCTCCCACATAGAGCTGTATTTGCTGGGCCTCAAATTTTTTTCGAATAGGACAAGTCCCAAAGAGTGCTTGTGGAGTCGCAATTAAAAGACGAGGGCGAACTGGCTTAGCCAGTAGCTGACTTAAAACACTAAGTCGCTCACAGTTACGATCATCGCGGCGACTTGCGTCAATATCAGTCAGTAGATCTTCTTCGAAGTTGAGGGCTTCAATGCCGATTTGTGGATTCATCCACGTGGCGAATGTAGCGCATTCGTAGGCGAGCCTTTGTCCTATTTCTGAACTCGATACCAGCGCTACTGATAAACCAAAATCAGTTTTCTGAATTGATATTTTAGTGATTAGAGCGACGCTAGCTTCCTCACAGCATCCGTGAATCACTTTCCATCTATTTTTTTTCATTAAATAGATAACTTTTTTAGGGCAGCATCCGCCGCTGCAATTTCTGCGGCTTTAATCGAACCGCCCGAGCCGCTACCAAGTATCTTCCCAGAGAGAGCAACTTTTACTTCGTATTTGCGCGCGTGGTCCGGTCCTGTTGTAGCATGGAGAGTATAATTGGGTACCGCTCCATTTTGGTGTTTTTGGCTCCACTCTTGAAGTTGGCTTTTTGGAGTGCCACGGCTGGCTACATCGATGTCTTGACCAAGTAAATCACTAAATAATAGTAGGATGCTACGCTGCGCTGCTTTGAGACCTCCATCTAGATAGACTGCCCCAATAACTGCTTCAAGTGTATCCTCTAACATAGATTGACTTGGTTGCGAACAGCTCTTGCGCTGCGCATCACTAACATTTAAGAATTGGTCAAGATTTAAGGAATAAGCTTTTTTGGCTAATGTTTTTCCACTAACGATACTCGCTCGCATTCGATCGAGCTTACCTTCTTCTACATCTGGAAATTTCGTATATAAAGTTTCAGCAATTATTAGGCCCAAAACGGAATCGCCTAGAAATTCAAGTCGTTGATTGTCGTCTAAGCCTAGGTTAAGGCTGGAGTGCCTTAGTGCCTTTTCTAAAAGGGTTGGGTCACTGAATATATAGTCAATTCGTTGCTCAAGACTGCTTGTGTGTGTAGGCATAGTAAATTTTACATTTTTGAAGACTTTCCTGCTTGCTCCTATGAACAGAGCAAGCAATAAGGCTAATTTACACAAAACTTAACTGGTCGCAATACCCAGAAATCTTTATCTGCTAGCAACACTTTACAATTGTCGAAATTAAAAACGAGCTCGAATGAGGACAAGATATTTGTTCTCGATACCAATGTTCTTCTGCATGACCCACAGTGTCTGTATAAATTTGAGGAAAACACATTAGCGATACCAGTTGAGGTACTTGAAGAGCTAGACCGAAAAAAGTCTGCTCCCGGTGAGCTTGGTTATGCCGCGCGAAGCGTGCATCGGGATTTACGCGACCTCTTTGATGCCGACGTAGTTGCTGTACCGATGGATTTAGGGGATCGTTGTAGTTCAACACTTGGATGTGATTTACCGAATGCTGGGCAGCTTATTGTTGCGATTAATGATTATATAATTGATGGTGATGTTGAAAGTGAAGGGCTCGATCGCTTAATGGCTATTTTACCTGATTTGGGTAAAATGGATAATCGAATTCTCGCTTCTGTTATCTTTTTGAAAGAAGCGAATCCTAAAAAGCGAGTTATTCTGGTGACTAAAGATGCCAATATGGCGCTTAAGGCAATAGCACTCGGCTTGGAAGTTGAGGATTACATGAATGACAAGGTCAGCGATACCAAATTAGGAGGTAGTAAGACCGTTTCTGTTGATGATGTAGATTATGAAAGATTTCTAGAAGAGCATGGAGTTGATTTAGCCCCTGAGTTAACACAACAGCTATTTATTAATGAGTATGTATTTATCAGTAATGGCGAATTTAAGCAACCAGCTCGCTACCGTGGAGATGGTCAACTAGAAGGTCTTATTTTAGGGGAGAATGTCGGAATAAAGATTCCAAAAGGTATTCGGATAAATCCGTTAAATGATGATCAGCGTATGCTTATGGACGCTTTATTGGATGAGGATATTAAACTGATTACATGTTGCGGTAAGGCAGGTACAGGTAAGACGCTTATTTCAATGGCAATGGCGCTTTATCAAACCTTAGGAGAGGACAATTTATATGAGCGCGTATTTATTACCCGGCCTTTAGTCCACATTGGTAAAGATACTGGCGCTTTGCCCGGAACACTCGAAGAGAAGATGGCGCCTTATATAGCTCCTTTTTTTGATAATTTAGAGGTACTTTTCAGTAATAGAAAATTATCTGGGCAGTCCCAGTTAGAGCAAGATCAAGCACATATAGATAAAATTACTTCGAATCGTAAGCGTAAGAAAGCTCTAGCGAAGTTAGCAAAAATGCCATTGCTTGGAGAGGACGAGGATGATGATAGTAAGCCACGTAAACCGTACCAATTTTTATTTGATTACGATCTAGTCGTTGTAGAGGCGATGACATTTATTCGAGGTCGTTCCTTGGCGAACACTATTTTCATTATTGATGAAGCTCAGAACTTAACTCCCCATGAAGCTAAAACTGTAGTCAGTCGCATGGGTGAGGGCTCAAAGGTTATTTTGTTAGGAGATCCCGATCAGGTGGACAGTATGTTTTTGGATGCAGCCTCAAATGGTTTAGTGCATACCGCTCAACGATTAAGGGGAACAGACATAACCGCACATATAGAGCTCTCCATAGGAGTACGATCAGCTCTAGCTGACCTTGCTGCTGACTTGTTATAGGTTGCAGTGAAGCGGTAATTCAATTAGTGTGACTAATTGATAATTTCGCGTTTCAGTTTTTATTTCTTATAAAAGCATATGTTCAACTCCCCAAATCCAGAGTAGGTCAGCTAAACGATTTAGATAAACCATGAGTTCTGATCGCACTGAAGTACCAGATTCTTTAAGTGCTACTATACCACGCTCTGCTCGGCGGCATGTTGTGCGAGCTTGATCAAAAAAAGCATCTGCTACGGTTTCACCTGATTGAGTCCATCCTTTAAATTGTAAATTCTTTTCCTTCTCTTCAATTAGGCTAGTCAAGCGATCTACTTGTTGTTGATGGATTACTTTATCGGCATATTTTTTATGGTAACGATCTTGATCCAAATCATCTGTAGCCAATTCTGCCATGAAATGTACAAGTTCAATTTGAATTTCTAATAGTTGGCTCTTGACGTTTACATCTATGCTATGAGCACGGCATATGCCGAGTGAAGAGCTTAATTCATCGACATTTCCGTAACAGACTACTCTAGGATGATTCTTAGAGACCCGCTTGTTAAAAAGTAAAGACGTGCTACCACCATCTCCTGTTTTAGTCGAAATACTCAAAATATAATAATACCTTTTGTTTACTTTATAATTTATGCAGTATCAATAATATTGCTTATTTTAGATCGTATTGTGCAAGGTCAATTGTTTTAAATCAGCACCACTAGGGCTTTGAAAAGCTTCAAGATTAAACTCGGAAAGAACTGAAAAAAGATGATCAAAAATGTCACTTTGTATTGCCTCAAATTGCACCCATTCAACAGTGTTGGTAAAGACATAGATTTCTATTGGTAATCCATTCTCAGTAGGAGCTAGTTGCCGAACGATTAACGTCATGTCCTGATGAATATCAGGATGATTACGCAGATACTCGATGCAATAGGCGCGAAAGGTGCCAATATTAGTTAAGTGACGACCATTTATTAATTCTGCTAGATCGCTACTAACCGCGTTGTTGTGTAAATCAATATCACTAAGTTTTTGTTCGAGGTAAGGAACCAAAACCTTGATGTGCTTAAAGCGCTCGAGTAATGGTTCATCGACGAACTTAATACTGTTTGTATTCAGCTTAATTGCTCGCTTGATTCGGCGGCCACCTGATTCACTCATGCCCCTCCAGTTTTTAAATGAGTCAGTAATCAGTGCATAGGTAGGGATAGTTGTAATAGTCTTATCCCAGTTTTGCACCTTTACTGTAGTTAGTGAGACATCAATTATATCTCCATCTGCTCCACGACCTGGCATTTCAATCCAGTCGCCGACCATTACCATTTGGTTAATTGAAAGTTGAAATCCTGCTACTAACCCAAGAATCGCATCTTTAAAAATTAATAAAAGAATGGCTGTGACTGCCCCTAGTCCGGAGAAAAATACCAGCGGTGATTTGCCTAAAATTGCTGCTAATATAAATACTAATCCAATTAAATTAATGACTAATTTAGCCGCTTGTGTGAAGCTCTTGGCAGGGTAGCGTTTACCAACTTCTGCTTCTTCCCATAGTGCACGTAAAAAATTTAGTAAGGCATCAATAAACATCAGCGTAATTACGATGATATAAGTATTAACGATCGAATTTATTGCAGAAATCGCAGTAGAGTTTGTTGCAAAAAGTACTGGGGCATATAAGTGAATTATTGCTATAGGGACTAGATGAGAACAACGTATTATAACTTTGTATTGAATTAGCCGATCATCCCAACGTATACGGCTCTTTTTAATCAGTGGATGAATGACTAAGCGAATGATGCCTTTGGCTAATATGTTAGTAATTAGCGCGACAATAATGAGTGCTGTCACTGTGCCAATAAAACTAAAGGTAGATGCGAGGGTCTCAGGAAGTCCTAATTGTAATAGCCAATTGTAGATAGTTGCGGAGGTCATAGGCGTATATTTGTGTGATAATCCATTCGTTGGCAATGCTAGAGCACACGAGACAAAATTCTTACTATTTATTATTTATAGTTATGATAGCTTGATAAGCTTTAGATCCTAGCCAGAATACAATAGTTATGTATAAGCTTTTACTACTATTGTTTACCTTATCTTCAGCGCTTTCCTTAGGACAATCTGATCGCTATGAGTTGTGGGTTGCTTTAGAGCGTTTTAGCCAAACATATGGAGGAGGGCTTGATGAAGCAGGCCTTAAGTCAGTCCTTATTGAAGGTCAGATAACACAAGGAGCAGAGCAGTATGATTTCATTTTACGCAAGCGCAGTCCGAATTCTATACGCTACACGCAAAGTAGGGGTGGTAGATCGATTACGTTTGGTTATAACGGAGCAATCGGTTGGCAGTTAATTACTGGGGAAGAGGACTCTCAGGTTCGTATTTTAGATAAATCTGAAACAGATATTCTGCGTGAAGAGGCTGATTTTGAAGGGCCGCTTTTACGAAACTTCGAGAGTTATAGTAATCGAATCCGTTTAGTTAGATCAGATAGAATTGATAACGAATCAGTAAGAGTTATTGAGATCGATAGAATCAATCAACAAAAAGTGTGCTACTATCTTAGCGAGCAGCGTAACTTTATTTTAATGCGGGAACAATTTAACAGCAAAGGCGAATGCATTTTGACTACTTATTACCGAGACTACCGTTTAATTAATAATTTACCATTTGCTTTTGAAGTAGAGAATTTTGTCGACGAAGATAGGATTTCATCGGCTAAAATATCTAGGGTAGTAGTCAATCCTGGTGTCCTAAGTTTTTATTTTGAGAAACCGAATGATTAATTTTTTTTGATGGAATCATCGTCTAAATTATCTCGTAATTCTTTAATTATTTTAAGTCGTCTAAGTTCTGATTTTAAAAATTTATAGAAGTTTTCGTAGCGAGGTAATATACCTCTAGTTTCCAGAAGTTTTTGTTTTAGCTCAAATTGGGTGCATGTCGTGTAGATTGCCATATCCAGAATATTTTCTGGGTCATCTATCTGATCTAAGAAACTGTGAACTTCTTTTGGAATAGACGCTCCTAAATTTATTTGAGCTTGTATTAAGCTTAATAGATTAGGCTTTATAGTATCCATTAAGTCCAGTGAGCCGCCAGGTTTACTATGTACTTGAGTGATTCGTGCTTTTCGATAAGGTTCTTCGCATACGATTTCCTTAAATTGTACTCGCGCCAAACCTTGTAAAATAAGGTTAGAAGTGCCATCTGGATTTTTTTGGCAAGCTCTAATTATTCCAATCGCCGCGATCGATCTTGGCGTCTCTAATTCTCGCGCTATCGGTGATGATTCATCTAGAGCAGCAACTGCAAAAATTCGATTATTTGTTAGCACTTCATCAATCATCTCTCTGTAACGAGGTTCAAATATATAAAGCGGCATCATTGCCTGCGGAAATAATACCGTAGAACTTAGCGTCATAACTGGTACTTCACTGGGTATTTTAATCTCTTGTATTATACTTGAATCCATGCGTCTGGATGTAATTTTGATTTGTCTGGTTCTGAATGTTCGGCATAGTAAACAGCCATTCTAAAATAACGAATACGGTCTGCAGGTATAGCACCTGTGCGAGATAGGACGTCTTCAAAGAGCACTTCTGGAGCACGTCCTTGTAGTTCAAAAATATCTCTAATGCCAATATCTATAAGATTTCGTGCGGTCTCTACGTTCATGCGTGGTATACGCATAAGAGAGGAGTTGAGCGCTTCATAATCAACTTTTTTTTTCTTTTTCTGCACGTAATAATAAAATGCAATAGATCTAACTAAAATGCAACAAGTAGAGTTATCTAGTAAATAGTTTTATAGCTATAGAGGCATTAACTCGTATTTTTAGTGTGACAAAAGTGTTCACTATCCATTTATACAGTGACATTGAATGAGCCTAATTGTCACAGTTATCAATAAATAATAATAATAATAGGATTGTAAATTATTATTAAGTAACTTACATTGAGCGACTTAGAAAATTAAATGATTTAAGGCATTATCTTTGCTAGTAAATTGGCATGAGTAAAATCATTGGTATAGATTTAGGCACAACAAATTCTTGCATGTCTGTTATGGAAGGTGGAGAACCTGTTGTAATTCCAAATTCAGAGGGTGCACGAACAACACCGTCTATAGTAGCATTTGCCAAGAATGGTGAGCGCCTAGTGGGGCAAGCTGCCAAGCGGCAGGCTGTTACAAACCCAAGTAATACAATTTTTTCTGCGAAGCGATTGATAGGTCGCAAGTTTAGTGAGGTGCAAGAAGAATCCTCATCTTTGCCTTACAAAGTTGTTAAAGGTAAAAATGGTGATGCTTACATTGAAGCGGAAGTGGACGGTAAGAGCGAACAATTTGCTCCAGAGCAAATTGCAGCGATTGTTTTACAAAAGCTTAAAGCTGATGCAGAAGCTTACTTAGGCGAGAAAGTTACAGACGCAGTTATAACAGTTCCTGCATATTTTAATGATGCACAGCGTCAGGCTACCAAAGATGCTGGTAAGATTGCTGGACTCGAAGTGAAGCGCATCATAAATGAACCTACGGCAGCAGCACTTGCTTATGGTCTTGATAAAGGTAGTGACGAAGTAATTGCGGTATATGATCTTGGCGGTGGCACATTCGATATTTCTATATTAGAAATTGGTGATGGCGTTTTTGAAGTCAAGGCGACCAACGGGGACACTCACTTAGGTGGTGACAATTGGGATAGTGCTTTGATTGATTTTCTTATTGAAGAGTTTAAGAGCGAGCAAAGTATCGACTTACGTGGCGATAAAATGGCTCTCCAGCGCCTTAAAGAAGAGGGTGAAAAAGCCAAGATTGCTTTATCTTCTACTCAAAGCACCGACATAAATCTACCTTTCATTACTGCTGATGCTACTGGACCAAAGCACTTGAATATTACTCTTACTAGAGCTAATTTAGAGCAGATTTGTGATTCGCTCTACGAGCGTACAAAAGCACCTTTTAACGCATGTCTCAAAGATTCTGGCCATTCTGTATCAGAAATAGCTGAATTAGTCCTCGTTGGTGGTATGACTCGCGCTCCTAAAGTTGTTGAGGTCGCTGAAGGTCTTGCCGGAAAAGCGCCACACCAAGGAGTGAATCCAGATGAGGTTGTAGCCATCGGGGCAGCTATTCAAGGTGGTGTTCTTCAAGGAGATGTACGTGATGTCTTACTTTTAGATGTTACGCCACTTACTCTTGCGATTGAAACAGCAGGTTCGGTTGCAACTGCAATGATTGATCGTAATACGACAATACCGACTAAAAAGAGTCAGACCTTTTCTACTTATGCAGACAATCAAACAGCTGTGGATATTAAGGTTCTTCAAGGAGAGCGCCCCATGGCAAATGATAATAAGATGCTAGGTACTTTCCGTTTGGATGGTATTCCAGCAGCTGCTCGTGGAGTACCGCAGGTTGAGGTCACCTTTGATATTGATGCCAACGGTATACTGAATGTAAGCGCTAAGGACCAGGGTACTGGTAAGGAACAAAAAATCACTATTAGTGGTTCCTCTGGTTTAGATAACGAGGAGGTTGAGAAATTAAAGCGTGAAGCTGAGGAGCATGCTGCCGAAGATGCTAAGACCAAAGAAGGGGTCGAAGCGCGTAATGAATTAGACAATATTATTTATCAGTCGGAAAAACAGATAGGTGAATTAGGCGATAAAATTCCAGCGGACAAAAAAGCTGAGCTAGAAGAAGCAATCGCCGAGGCTAAGGTGGTACTTGAAAACCAAGATGCTGATGCGGATTCTTTAAAAGCGCCTGTAGAAAAGATCTCAGGAATTATGCAATCGTTCGCTCAAGATCTTTATGGTCAACCGGGGGCAGAAGCTGCTTCTGGAGAAGACATGAATTCTGCTGATGGTGCGACGGAGCCAAAGCAGGCAGAAGCTGAAACGGTCGATGCCGATTTCGAGGTAGTCGATGAGGAGAAGAAGGACGAATCATAATCATTTTACGTTTAGGGCCTTTCTCTAAGCGTTTAAACTTACAAACTACAATTATTCATAAACAAACATATAAGCTATGAAAATAAAACCACTCGGTGAACGCGTATTATTAAAGCGCATTGAAGAAGATGAACAAATTCGTGGCGGAATCATTATTCCAGATTCTGCTAAGGAAAAATCACAGGAAGCTGAAGTCATTGCTGTCGGCACAGGGAAGGCAGACGATAAGCCATTCTTTGTAAAGAAGGGTGACCGGGTTCTTATGCCTCAATATGGTGGCACTGCCGTCAAGCTTGACGGAGTAGAATACACAATCATTGAAGAAGACAACCTACTTGGCGTTGTCGGTTAAATTAATAACTAACTTTTAAAAAACAAAAATATTATGGCTAAGCAAATTTTATTCGACGAAGCAGCACGTAAAAAAGTTTTAACAGGCGTGGAAACTCTTTCCAATGCTGTTAAAGTGACACTTGGACCCAAAGGTCGCAATGTGCTGCTAGACAAAAAATTCGGTGCTCCGACTGTTACTAAAGACGGTGTTACCGTTGCTAAGGAAATCGATTTATCCGACCCATTCGAAAATATGGGTGCTCAAATGGTACGTGAAGTTGCCTCCAAGACAGCGGATTCAGCAGGTGATGGAACTACAACTGCTACCGTTTTGGCAGAATCGGTCTACAGAGAAGGCATTAAGAATGTAGCGGCTGGTGCCAACCCTATCTATCTAAAACGCGGTATTGATCGAGCAGTAGCTGCTGCGACCGAGGCCTTTGCTAAGCAAAGTAAAAAGGTAAAAGATCGTGAAGAAATTCGTCAAGTTGCCACAGTCTCAGCTAATTGGGATACTGAGATTGGTGATATTATAGCGGAGGCAATGGATCGTGTCGGTAAGGACGGCACCATTACCGTTGAGGAGGCAAAGTCTATTGAAACATCTCTAGAGGTTGTTGAAGGTATGCAGTTTGATAAGGGATATCTATCTCCTTATTTCTGTACTGATGCTGACGCTCAGGAAGTAAATTTTGAGGATGCTCATATTTTAATCCATGAGAAAAAGATTTCAAATCTTAGTGAAATATTACCACTACTACAAAATGTAGCAAAAACGAACAAGCCCTTATTGATTATTGCAGAAGACGTTGAAGGTGAAGCTTTAGCTGCACTTGTAGTTAACAAGTTGCGCGGTACTTTAAATGTTGCTGCGGTCAAGGCTCCAGGGTTTGGCGATCGTCGTAAGGCTATGCTCGAGGACATCGCAATACTCACAGGAGGGCGCTGCATCACTGAGGATTTGGGTATCAAGCTTGAGAATGTTCAAGTAAGTGACCTTGGTAAAGCAAAGCGCATCACCGTGGACAAAGAAAACACTGTTATTGTTGAAGGAGCAGGTAAAAGCTCGGATATTCAAGGCCGTGTAAAATTGATTCGTCGCCAAATAGAAGACACTACTTCGGACTATGATCGCGAAAAGCTTCAAGAGCGTCTTGCGAAAATTGCTGGAGGTGTAGCAGTTATTAATGTAGGTGCCCAAACGGAGCCAGAGATGAAGGAAAAGAAGGATCGTGTAGATGATGCTCTACATGCGACTCGTGCTGCAGTTGAAGAAGGTATTCTTCCGGGCGGAGGCGTTGCACTTCTTCGTGCTTCAAAAGCGATTGAAAAAGCTGCTGCTGAGCTAGATGGTGATGAAGAGTTAGGGGCTCTAATTGTACGTCGTGCAATTGAAGCACCTCTTCGCCAACTGTGTACTAATGCAGGTGTTGAAGGTTCTCTTGTTGTTTCAGAAGTTCTGAAGGCTAAGGGATCTAAGGGGTATAATGTAGCCACAGGTGAATATGTTGATTTACTCCAAGCTGGTATCGTAGATCCGGCCATGGTGACGCGAACAGCTT
>MDSV01104382.1_pt1 | contig 22168 bp, 22 predicted proteins | sample 810851 | NCBI WGS metagenome assembly MDSV01 (sample SAMN05326640, study PRJNA326480) | marine metagenome | isolation source: seawater | place: Atlantic Ocean: North East | collected 2012 | reverse complement strand
TTTGAGGCTTCTATTGCTAACTGGGTCATCACTCCTGTGCTTATTATAAGGTGTTCGTTTGGTTCAACTTTTAATAAACCTTTTCCAATTTTTATTTTTTCATTTTTGCTCGTTATAATTTTATCTCCACCCTTGGCTAATCTGAAGTAAATTGGTTTTTTATAATTGACAGACTCTTCTACAAGAGCTTTCATTTCAATTGCATCGCATGGCGCAAGGATGGTCATGTTTGGCAAAGTTCGCATTATAGAAATATCTTCAATTGCTTGATGGGTGGGCCCTAATGGAGCATAAACTAAACCTCCTCCATTTCCAATTAATCTAACTGGCAAATTGTGTAAACATAAATCGATTGCAACCTGTTCAAAACATCTTCTTGTTATAAAAGTTGCTATTGTATTTACATAAGGTTTGAAACCTTCCATCGCTAAACCTGCAGATAATCCAATTATTGCTTGCTCAGAAACTCCTTCCATAAAAAATCTTTCTGGCATTTCTTTTTTAAAGTTATCCAAAACCCCGGGACCTAAATCTGATCCTATAAATACAATTTTTTTATCTTTTTTTGCTAATTCGTAAACAGTGTCTAAACAAGTTTTTCTCATTATTTTAAGCAACTATTTAATTTTACTATCTCTTCTTGTGAAAAATTATTTTTATGATGCCATTTAGGATTATTTTCAGCAAAATAGAAGCCTTTTCCTTTAATAGTGTGACAAATGGTTAAAGAAGGTTTTTCTTTTTTATAATTTAAAAATTTTTTTAAATTTTTTTTTAAGCTATTAATATCATGTCCGTTTATCTCGGAAACATCAAATCCAAAACTTTCCCATTTTGCTTTTAAAGGCTCAAGATCTAGAACCTCTTTAACAAAGCCGTATGATTGGATTTTGTTATAATCAATTAAAACTTTTAAATTGTTTAATTTGTGCTTGGATGCTGATAAAGCTGCTTCCCATATAGATCCTTCATTAATTTCCCCGTCACCCAATATTACAAATATTTTATGTTTTTCTTTTTTTAACTTAGCGGCCAATGCCATACCGACAGCAACTGGAAAACCGTGCCCAAGAGCACCTGTTGAAAATTCTACACCAGGAACTTTGAATGACTCTGGATGGCCCCCCAAAATTGAATCAAATTTACTTGCGTGTTGAAGGCTCTTGATATCTATAAATTTTTTATCTGCTAGCAAGGCATAAAGCGCAAGACAACCATGTCCTTTGCTTAATATAAGCCTGTCTCTTTTTGGAAGCTTAATATTTTTGGCATTAAAGTTTATAATCTCATCATATAATACTCTAATTATTTCGATCAAAGACATGGCTGATCCCATATGACCTCTTCCGCCACCGATCAAAGATTCTACTACTAAACCTCTTAAATATTTTGATCTTTTATCTATTTTTATCTTAAGTGCCTGCTTTGAAAGTTTACTATTCATTAAAAATATTTTTTAAAATTGATTTAATTTTTTTACAATTCTTTTTAACTCAGAAATCTTTAAATTTTGATGTATGGGTAAAGTTAAAATTCTTTTACTTTGTTTTTCTGTTTCAGGGAAATCATTTTTTTTATACCCTAAATATTTGGATGCTGGTTGTAAGTGTATTGGTATTGGATAGTGAATTGCAGTTCCAATATTATTTCTTTTTAGAAAGTTTATAAGCTTTTCTCTATTTTTTACCTGAATAACAAATGTATGATATGTGTTAAATTGATACTTTTTTTCATCAATTAAAAAGTATTTTTCCCTATCTAAATTTTTAAGATAAAAATTTGCATTTTTTCTTCTTTGATTAATAATATTTTGCAAGTTTTTGATCCTGTAATTTAGAATACCCGCTTGCAAAACGTCCATACGTGACAAAAAACCAAATTGTTTTACAATATTTCTATTAACAAGTCCGTGATTTCTCATAGATTTTGCTTTTTTGTATATAGAATAATCATTTGTGGTCATGTATCCGCTGTCACCATAAGCATTCAAATTTTTTAGTGGGTGAGCAGAAAAACAACCGACTAAACCAAACGAACCAGATTTTTTTTTATAATAAGTAGAACCTATTGATTGAGCTGCATCCTCAATTACTGGAATGCCATATTTTTTAGAGATCCTCATTATCTCATTCATCTCGGCAATTCTTCCTGTTAAATGCACTGGCATAATAGCTTTAGTTTTTTTTGTAATAGCTTTTTCAATTAAATCAGGATTAATATTTTGATCCTTTAAAACATCTACAAAAACTGGTTTTGCTCCTATATGGGAAATTGAAGAAGTTGAGGAAATAAATGAATTCGGTGGGGTAATTACCTCGTCTCCCCTTTTGACTCCAAGAAGATAAAGGCCAAGAATTAATGCATCAGTTCCACTATTAAGTGCCACTGCATATTTTGTACCACATGTTTTTGAAATATTTTTTTCAAAAATTTTTATTTCCTTTCCGCCAACATACTCCCCCTTTTCAAGGATTCTATTTATTATTGGTAAAAGAAATTTCTTTTCTTTATTCCACTGCAGTGGAAGATTTATGTATGGAATTTTCATTGATTTTTTTTATAAAAATTGTTTACTGTTTTTATAATATAATCCATTTGGCTTAATTTTAGATGTTGATCACAAGGGAAAGTAATTATTTTTTTTGTATGGTTGTCAGTAATAGGAAAGTCTCCCCATTTGTGCTTTAATTTTTTTAAATTTTCCTGAAGATACATTGGTTTGGGGTAATGGACTTTTGCTTCTATACCTTTTTTTAAACAATATCTAATTAATTTATTTCTTTTCTTAGCGAAAAGAACATACAAATGATAAACTATCTTGTAATTTTTTGGTCTTGGAGGAATAGTTATTCCCTTAATTTTACTAAAATGCTTGTCATAATATTTGGCATTTTTTATTCTAGTGTTTGCAATATTTTTTGCTTTTGGCAGTATCCAATTCCCAACTACAGCCTGAATAGTATCTAATCTAGAATTGTATCCACAAATCTTGACTTGATCTCTACTAACCAATCCATGATTTCGTAGTAATCTTAATCTTTTGTAATGCTTTAAATCATTGGTGGTTATTACCCCTCCATCAGACCAAACATTAATATTTTTAAGTGGATGAAGCGAGAATGCTCCTAACTTTCCCCAGGTTCCAGCATTTTTATTGTTTATTGAACCCAATATTGACTGACAAGCATCTTCAACGATAGGAATTTTATGTTTTCTAGCCAACTTTACTAGCTTCGGCATATTGGTCATATAGCCAGTAAAATGAACAGGAACTATGGCTTTTGTTTTTTTTCTTATTTTTTTTTCTACTAAATTTACATTCATGCAGAAAGTATCATCACAATCAACAAATACTGGTTTGGCTCCAATCTCTGTAATAGCTCCAACTGTAGCAACAAAGGTATTGGCTGCTGTAATTACTTCGTCTCCAGCTTTGACACCCAAAGATACTAAACTTAGTTTTATGGCATCCGTTCCAGAATTAACCCCGACTGCATACTTCGTGCCAATAAGATTTGCAAAATTTTTTTCAAAAATATTTAATTCTTTACCTAAAGTAAAATCCTCTGTTGAAACAAATTTTTTTAAATTTTTCCAAAGTTTTGGACAATTAGAAAATTGCTCTTTTAAATATGAATACCTTACACGCATCTTAGTTTAAATTAATTTTTTGCATTTTTTTAATGTTAAAGTAATTTTCATCAGAAAAAGTATTGGTTAACTTCTTTTTATCAAAAGCTTGTATTAAATCTTTTATGGCCTGATCTATATTTTTTTTGGGAGTGAATCCTAAAACCCTAGATATTTTTTTTGAAGATATATGATAGGATCTATTATCATCAGATTTCTTATATGATAATTTTACATCTCCGCTAATGTTTTTCTTGACGTTTAGGGCTAAGGCCTCAACTGATTGATTTTCAAACCCTACATTAAAAATTTGATTTTTGATTTTATTCAAATCTGAGTTCATTATACATATATAAGCATTAACCATGTCATCTATATGGATGTTTGGTCTGAGTTGCTTACCTCCAAATATAGTAATTTCTTTTTTGTGATAACCTAAGTTTGTCAAAATATTTACTACTAGATCTAATCTCTGTCTTGGTGAATAACCACATACAGTTGCTGGTCTAAGAATCGATCCAATAAAATTAGGACCTGTATGACTTAATAAAACATTTTCACATTTTACTTTAAATTTTGAATAGTCTGTCAAAGGTTCGAGTGATTCTTCTTCTGAAACTTCCTTTATATTTTTTACTCCATAAACGCTTGATGATGATGCGTATATAAATTTTTTAATCCCTAGCTTTTTAGCTGTAATAACAAGAGGCTCAAAACATTTAAAATTTATCTCATAACCTAACTGTGGATTTAATTCAAAACTTGGATCATTTGATATACAAGCAAGGTGTATGATCACATCCTGATTTTTCATTGTTTTTTCCAATTTAGCAATGTCTCTAACGTCACCAGCTATAATTTTTAAATTTGGATTATCTTTAGGTAAAACATTTCCATAGATCATCAGATCGTACACTGTGACTTCGTAAGAGTTTTTAAGAAGTTCCAAAACTAACTGGGATCCGACATATCCCGCTCCGCCAATAATGAAAACTTTTTCTTTTTTGTTAGTAGCTTGTAGCATCTGCCAAAGAAAGTAAAAGAAATTGATGTGTATTTTCTATATGATTATATTTTTTTGAATCTACCCAAAAATTGACATGTCCTAATTTACTTAAAGAATTATTTTTTTTAAATCCTGTAAATGTCACTATCGAAAAGTATTTTCTCTTTAATGCAAATTTACATGCATTAATCATATTTTTTGACTCCCCACTTGAAGAGATTAATATAATCATATCTTTTCGATTCCCATGAAATTCTAAAGTTTTTTTAACCCAATTTTCATATCCAAAATCATTTGAAAAACAGGTTAAAAGGCTGCTTTCATTAAAATTAACACATCTTATTTTTGAATTTTTAGTTAGATCAACTGAAAAATGGTTAGCTATAGCTGCGCTTCCACCATTGCCAAAAATCATTACTTTTCTTTTATTTTTTTTTATATTTTCAAGATCTTTTTTAACACGTTCTAACTTAATTTCTGTTGCATTGTTTAAACTTAACAACTTTTTTTGCTGTTCAAGATATTTTTTAAAAAAATTATTATTCATAAATATTACTTAATTGAAAATTGAATTTGCCTCAGTAACTCATCCTTATTTATAAATTTACTATTTCCTATATTTTCTACTGCTGTTGCGCCTGCCAATGAACCTAGAAACAAAGCTAGATCATTGGGTATTTTTATCTTCATACAAAGGGAAATGATAGCTAGCATTGCATCTCCTGCTCCAACTTTGTCTATTACTTTATTTGCAAAAGCAGGGCAATAAATTGCTTTGTCTTTTTTGTTAATTAAAATAGCTCCATTTTTACCTCTCGTTACAATTAGATTATTAATTTTTAAATCTTTAATAAGTTGAAAAGCCATTTTTTCTAAATTTCCAATTTTGTCTCTCATTTCGTGCCTTAATTCATTTTCATTTATTATCAGATTATCAATTTTTTTGTACTTTCTAAGTGAATGATAACCATGATTTGATGCATTTATTTGTGCATTTAAAGAAAAAAATTTTTTTATTGAACTAAAAGTTTTTGCCGCTTTTTGTGAAATAAAGCCATGACCATAATCTGAAACTAAAATTAGATCAGATTTTAATGCAGCTTTTTTTATTCCTTTGATAAATTTAATTTCTAACTTTTTCTGCAATTTTTCATCATTTATTGAATACACTCCCAAAAGTTTGTTTTGGGAAATGCTGTCAATAAATCTCTTTTTTACAATTGTTGGGCTATTTTTTTTATTAAAAAATTTTGTTAAAATATTTTTTTTTAAAGAACTGTTTATAAAATTCATATTTTCTCTCTTCTCTCCTACTAGTGTAAAGAAATTAACTGTTTTGCAAAATGCTGCTAGATGATTAGCTATAGCTGCGGCACCGCCTAAATAATTTTGCTCTATTTTTTCCTTCATCACTAAATGAGGTTCTTTTCCTGACTTTCCAAGCACTTCGCCAAAAATATATTGATCAATTATAGTTTCTCCAATTAATAATACTTTTATTTTTTTTAAATCATTTATTTTTTTACATATATAATCAAAACTATATTTCTTAGAAATGCTATTTAGAAATCTCTTTTGATTTGAATCATAATAATCAAAGTAGTTGTTTATTAAATTGCTAGAACTAAATGTAATATCATTTGAATATGCAATTTTTCCTCCATTTCTTTTTACACAACTAATTTCTCTTAAAATATTTCTAGTTTTATCTTTTGTTGTATCTTTATAATCCGGACCTTTGAAATAAATATTTGGTTTTATTAAATTTATTAATTTTTCAGGGGTTGGATTGTGGTTTACGTATACTGCATCTATACAATTTATTGATCCTAAAACTTCTGCTCTTAAATTCTCACTAAATATTGGTCTGCCAGTTCCTTTATTTACGTATTTGTCTGATGTAATACTAACTATTAAAAAATCTCCAACGCTTTTGGCTTCTTGGAAATGCTTTATATGACCGACATGAATTAAATCAAATACACCGTGACAATGTATTATCTTTTTGTTTTTTTTCTTTTCAGACTTAATTTTTTTTATTAACTGTTCAACTTTAAGAATTTTTTTCATTAGTTATATCTATAAATTATATTTATCTTTTTTTAAGATAAAAAAACCATTTTTTTGTTTCTTTTTTAATTTTTTTTGGGGTCCAAACTGGTGCGTCTTTCCAATCGTTTATGTGATTTAGCATCAACTTCACTCCGTTTTCAATTGAAATTTTTGGTTTCCACCCTGTCATTTTTGTTATCTTAGAAATATTAGCAAAAGTAACGTCGGGCTCTCCTGGTCTTTTGGGAATTTTTGTTTTCTTTCCGCCTAAAAGCTTTGCTATCCTATTAACACTTACTGTTCTTCCGCTACCTACATTCAGAACACTTCCAACTAAATCCTTTTTTTTGTTTATTGTCATCATTGCATCTACAACATCAGATATATAAGTAAAATCTCTTGTTTGGTTTCCATTTCCCACGATTGTAAATGGTTTTTTTGCTATCTTTTGAGCAAGAAAAACTCCAAAAACTGCGCCATAATTTCCTGATGTTCGGGCTTTTGGTCCATATACATTAAATAATCTTAATGATGTTGCGTTTAAATTATAAATCTTTGCAAAATGTATAACTAACTCCTCTCCTAGTCTTTTGCTCAATGCATAAGGATACTCTGGTGAAATTTTAGAATTTTCATCAGTAGGAAATTTATCAGGAATTCCATAACAAGAGGAAGATGCAGAGTAAATAAATCTTTTAACTTTATTATTGATAGATGCTTTTAAAACATTATAGGTACCAGTAACATTGGTGCTGTAATAGTCATCGGGGTTTTCAATACTTGGCACAATATCTGCTAGTGCAGCTAAATGAAATACATTATCTGCTTTTTTAAATATATTATTTATTGAATTGAAATCTCTTATATCCTTATTAAATACAGTTATTTTATTTTTGATTTTTTTTAAGTTACCTTTTTTTCCAACTGAAAAATTATCTATTACCATAACTTTATGCCCTGCTTTTATCAGCTTCTCACATAAATGACTCCCTATAAAACCTCCTCCTCCTGTAACTATTGATCTCATATTTTATTTTTTTTAATTTTATTTGAAAGAATTGAAGCCCAATTTTTTTTATAATCTAAACTTTTATCATCAATTAAAATGTCATATGACGGTTTGCCCAATATAAGTTTATTATATTTTACGCCCCATTTTTTTAGTTGTTTTTTTGTAAGAGCATAACTTTGTTTTTTAGCCAAAGTTTTATTTTCATTATTTCTTCCCATATATCTTGAAGTAAATAATTTAATATAATGGCCTCGCTTAATTAAAATATTTACTAATTTAATATTTTTTTTTTATAGGTATAGATTTTCTATAATTATTACTTCGACTTATACATAAAGTATTATCAATATCTATACAAAATACTAATTTCTTCATAATTATATTTTAATATCAAAAAAATTTTTATCTAAAATTTTTTTAGTTTTAATTTTTTTTAATATTTTTATAATTTTGCTAGTTGCTCCTGGTAAACCATAAGGAATTTTATTATTCTTAATTTTTTTTAAGAATTTCTTAGATAATATTCTTTTTATAGCAAAATTAATTTCTTTCCTTTTTATGTTTACATTAATTACACTGTTTGAAAACATCCTTCCACTTTGTCTTTTACCTAAATTAATAGTTCCTTTTTTAAAATATGGCATTTCAAGTAATCCACTAGATGAATTTCCAATCATACCATCTATTTGATTAAGGAAAGAAAAATAGTTCAGTTGTCCAAGTGACTTAAAATAGTAAGCATTTTTGTTTTTAAAAATAAATTTTTTAATTAATTTAATTACTACTTTATTTTCTAGATCAGGCCCTGGCACTGTAAATATTAAATTTGTATCTTTCAATTTTTTTAGAGTTAAAAGCAACTCATTAATATGTTTTTTTGCTAAATTTTTATTTAAAGTTTCTGGGTGAAAGTTAATAATGAAGTTTACTTTGTTAAATTTAAAATTAAATTTTTTTTCTAAATTATTTCTGTTAAGAAATTTGGTCTTACTAATGCTATCGACTCCAAGACCTCCCACAACGTATACATTTTTAGGAGACTCTCCTAATTGAATTACTCTTTTTTTATAAACTGAATTAGCCACAAAATGAAAATGAGACATTTTTGTTATGGAATGTCTAAATGCATCATCAATAACTCCTTTTGTAACTTCGCCACCATGTATATGAGCTATTGGAATTCTGGAAATATGCGCAGAAATAACAGAGCCCAATATTTCATATCTATCTCCTAAAACAATTATTAAGTCTGGTTTAAAAATTTTATATATTTTTGATGAGTCCAAAATACATTTAGATATTACTTTAGATATTGATCTTGAATCGTCTGAATTAAATTCACATTTTATTCTTTTATCCACTTTTATTTTACTTTCTTTAATTTCATTATAGGTATATCCAAATTTTTTTGAAAAATGAGTTCCCGAAGCAATAATTTTTAATTTAAAATATTTTTCACTTTTAATTTTTAAAATTAAATTTTTTAAGAGTCCGAAATCAGCCCTATTACTAGTGATTATACAAACTTTCATTTTAAGGATATAAACTCATCAGCTTGAAAATTTTTCTTAGACTTTTTTCCTACAACATTAGGCCAACGTAATGGAGAAATACCGCCTTCAGGTCTTTTACAAATAACATTCTCTTCTGAAAATATTTCACCTTTTTTGATATTTGTTCTAGCTACTATTGATTTTCTAACTAATTTTTTATTTTTTAATTCTTGAATACTTGGTTTTTTAATACTGCTGCCAAGTAGAGTTTCGGTATTTCTTATTAGTTTTACTAAATCTATAAATTCCTTTGGTTCCATGCTGGCTTTATGATCGGGTCCAATCATATTTTTTTTTAATGTTATATGTTTTTCAATTACTTTTGCCCCTAAAGCTACGGCAGATATGGCAGTTTCATTCCCGATTGTGTGATCAGAATATCCAATGTCTATTTTAAATTTTTTTTTTAAAGTTTTTATTGCAAAAAGATTAACATTATTAAGTTTAGTTGGATATTCAGTGTGACAATGTAAAAGTACTATGTTTTTTCTTTTTGCTCCGTTTGAAATTAAAATTTTTATTGCTTGTGAAATTTCCTTTAAAGTTGACATTCCAGAGGAAATAAATATTTTCTTTGATCTCTTTGCCATTTTTTTTAAGAGGATATAATTATTAATTTCACCAGAAGCAACTTTGATATTAAATATTTTTAATTTAAAAAGTAGATTTAAACTATCTAAATCAAAAGGACTTGACATAAAACTAATTTTTTTTTTATTTGAATATTGAATAATTTTTTTATGATCTATTTTTGACAATTCTAATTTTTTAAGCAAATTAAATTGACTAGTTTTTCTTCCTAAATTCTTTCTTTGGTAGTTTGTAACTTTTGTATTAATACGGACCAAGTTTTTTGTTTTAAATGTTTGAAATTTCACATAATCAGCTCCTGCTTTTTTTGCAACATCAATCAATTTTTTTGCTATCTTAATATTTCCATTATGATTTACTCCTATTTCAGCAATAACTTTAGTTTTATTTAGTTTCATAAAAATTTAGAGTTATCCTTTAAATCTTTTTGTAAAAATAAATTTGCGTTTACAAAACAGTTTTTTCCAATTTTTAAATTTTGCTGAATAACAGAACAGCTCCCTATAAAAGAATTTTTCTTTATTATAACTCTCCCGTTTACTGTTGAACGTGTTGATATATGACAATGGTCTTCGATTATAACATCATGCTCAATTAAGCATTTGCTGTTGATAATACAATTCTTTCCAATTTTTGCGCCTGCATTAATTATTGCACCATGCATAACAATTGTTCCTTTACCTATGGATGCGTATTTTGATACATATGCTAATGGAGATATAATTGATGGAAATAAAAATCCATAGTTAGAAACTTTTCTAAATAATTTTTCTCTTATTTTTAAATTTTTAATCTGTCCAGTGCTTATATGAGCAAATTTTATTTTTTTAAAAAGTTTTTTTAATTTTTTATCATCGCCTATAATTTTATACTTTTTCAATGGGAAAGATTTTTTTTTATTATCTATTAAACCAAAAATTTTAAACTTTCTTTCCATTTCAATTACATCTATGCTGGATACACAGTGACCACCGGCTCCAATTAAAAGTATTTTTTTCATAAATTTATTTAATAATTAGACTTTGGCTACTTGGTAAATTTATTATTCTGTTATAAATTTCTTTCGCTCCAGATAAATTCATTTTTTGTGAATTCTTGTAAGGTTTTAATTCAGAAATTAATTTCCAAGCAGGTCGTGCATAAATTAAATTTTTGTGTAGTTTTTCTAAAATTTTATTTCTTAAACTTATGCTATTTTTTTTTAAAACAACTGTCTGCAACCAATAGTTACTTGTTGCGTTTTTTGGTTCTTCATAAACTGAAACTCCCTGTATGCGCTTAAATGCTTCAAAGTATTTTTTAAATAAAATTCTTTTTGCTTTTAAAAAGATATGAATTTTCTCAAGTTGAGCTATACCTAAAGCGGCATTTAAGTTTGGCATTCTAAAATTGTAACCAATTTCATCATGAATATATTCCCACTTGTGTTTGGCTTTCGCTGTTGTAGTTAAGTGTTTAATTTTTTTAGCTATTTGCTTTTTATTTGTAATCACCATTCCTCCTCCTCCTGTTGTTATGATTTTATTACCATTGAAGCTTATGCAACCTACATCACCAAATGTCCCCAGATGTTTCTTTTTGTAAAAACTTCCTAATGCTTCTGCAGCATCCTCGATTACTATTAAGTTAAATTTCCTAGATATTTTAATAATTTTTTCAATATTACATGGGTGTCCAAATATATGAACCGGCACAATTGCAGAGATAACTCTTCCTGTATTTTTATTCATACATTTGCCGTTTTTAAATTTTGTAATTTTGTTTAGGTAATTTTCCAATTTAAAACAATCAATTCCAAAATTATTTATTTCAGAATCTACAAAATGTGGTTTTGCTCCAGAATAGCTTATTGCATTAACAGTCCCAACAAAAGTTAAAGCTGGAACTAAAACTTCCTCATTTTGTTTTATGCCACAAGCTTTAAGTGAAATATAAATTGCTTGAGTTCCATTAACTACTGCTACAGCAAATTTAGATTTAGTAAATTTTTTTATTTTTTCTTCAAACTTATTTACATACTCTCCTGTCGAAGATACTAGATTTTGATTTATAGTATTTTTTAAATAAATTTTTTCCTTCCCAAGGAATAAAGGCTCATGAAGTCGATGTACGCCTGCACCTAAAACTTTTTTTACAAGTTTTGGTATTTGATTTGATAAATTTTTTTTCATCAAATTATCAAATATTATAGATTTTCGAATTATAAAATTTTTGGTTTTTTGCCTGACTGAACCAATTGATAGTTTTTTTTAAGGCTAATTTAAACCCTGCACGTCCGCTGTAAACTGGAGACCATTTTAGAACTTTTTTGGCTTTATTATTTGATGCAAATAATCTGTAAACTTCTGTATTTTTCCCTCTTATTCTTTTTCTATCAGTTTTAACTTTGAAATCATATCCAAAATCATTTTGCAATATTTTTAAAATATCTTTAATCGATATTTCAAATTTATTTCCAATATTAACAACTTCACCTGAAAAGATTTTACTTTTAATAGATTGAGAAAAGGCATTTACTGTATCCTCTACGTAAGTAAAATCACGAGTTGGAGATATATTCCCTAATTTAATAACTTTCTTTTTTTGTAATAATTGAGTGATTATAGTAGGAATAATTGCCCTTGCAGATTGTCGTGGTCCAAATGTATTAAAGGGTCTAATAATACCAACCGGCAGTCCGTAAGTTCTGTGGAACGAAAGCGCTAACTGATCAGCTGCAATTTTACTAGCTGCATATGGTGATTGTGCATTTAATGAATGACTTTCTAAAATAGGAACTGTTTTTGCAGTTCCATAAACTTCGCTGGTTGAAGTTATAATTGTTTTTGAAACATTATTTTTTAAAGCAGAATTAAGAATGTTATAAGTTCCCGTTACGTTTGTATCTATATAACTTTTCGGGGCCTTATAGGAATAGGGTATGCCAATTAATGCAGCCAAATGAAAAATAACATCTATTTTTTTTGTCTGCTCAGATAAAAATTCATTATCTCTTATATCTCCCGATACTAAGTCTAGATCTTTTAAAATTCTTTTATCTATATTGTCTAACCAGCCATGAGAATTTCTTGAGTTATAAAAAGTAAATGCGCGTACCTTATGATTTTGTTTAATTAATTTCTCTACCAAATGAGAACCAATAAATCCACAAGCTCCTGTAATAAGTATGTTCATAAATTTAAATTGCTTAACCTTTTTGAATCTTAAAACCTTCTTGATCTATCTTATAGATATGGTCACAGTTTTCTAAGGTAGACAAGCGATGAGCAATCATAATTATAGTTTTTTTGCCCTTAAGTGAATTTACTTCATTAAGTATGTTTTTTTCAGTTGTAGAGTCTAGGGCATTTGTGCATTCATCTAATATTAGAACTTTTGGATCTATATATAATGCTCTTGCAATAGCTATACGTTGTCTTTGTCCACCTGAAATTCTGTCTCCAAACTCTCCTACTTTAGTATCAATACCGTTCTTTAAGTTGCTTACTAGTCCTTCTAGTTTAGCATTAACAATTGCTTTATTTACAGCATTAGTATTTATCTTTTCTTCTGGAATAGCAAAAGCAACATTTTTTTTAATAGAATCATCTGTTAGATAAATATTTTGAGGAACATAGCCAATTTGACTTTGCCAACTTCTTATATTTTGAAATATATCAATATTGTATACTTTGATAGTTCCATTTGTGGGTTTTAAAAGTCCTAAAATAATATTTATTAATGTAGTTTTTCCTATTCCACTCTCACCAATCAAACCGATTGTACTACCATATTGTATATTTAGATTTATATTTCTTAAAATATAAGGTCCTGAATCTGTATATTTAAAATCTAAATTTTTAATGAAAATTTCTTTGTTTAAAGAAACTGGTTTTAACAATTTAATATCATCATCTTTGAAATTTTTTTCATTAAATTCTTCATAAACAGCGTCTACAGTTGGACGATTATAAAGTATAGATTGTACCGAATTCATTATTCTTGTAATAGAAGGCATTATTCTAAAGGCTGCTGCTGCAAATAATCCTAACAAAGGCACTATATAGGACAATTCTTTTCCCTGAAAAATCATTAATAAAATTAATAAAATAAAGCCAGAAATTGCTAACCACTCAAGCCATAATCTTGGAAGTGAATCTACAAATTTTTCCTTAAACCAACAAAAATTTGTAATTTTGTTATTTAGTGAGAAATTTTTAACAATTTCATTTGTTCTTTGAAGAAGTTTTATTTCTTTTATAGCTCCAAAACCTTCTTGTAGAAATTTTAAATTTAGTCCCATATGACTTTGTCTTGTTATTCCCCACTCCTTGGCTTTAGTAATAACTTTTTTATAAAATAAGTATCCAAATGATCCTAAAAATAATATCACTATCAGTGATCCCATTGGCTCATATAATATGACGAATGCAGAAATTCCTAAAAATACTACTGTTTCATTTATTAATAAAATTGAACATCTCAAAACTTCAACGACCAGTTCCATTTCATTTATATTTCTAATTAATTTAGAAGAATGATTGTTTAAATGAAAATGAAAAGGCTTATTTAAATATATATTGTAAAGTCTATTTGAAAGAGCAACACGTGTATCGGCAAATAGTTTGAATTGGGCATAAGAAACATATGTTAAAAATATAGCTTTAAGAGTATAGACCAATCCAAGAACTAATACTAAAATAAAAACTAAATCTGTTTTTGAATTTGGGAAAATTCCAAAAGCATTTAAAAATTCCAATATTTTTGGATGTATAGTATCTGAAATGAAAACTTGAACAAATGGAATTATTAGACCTATTCCTATAGTTTCTAATAACATTGCTATAAATGATAAAAAAATAAAAAGATAAAAAACATTTAACTGTTTTTTTGTTAAAATCGTTTTAAACTTTTTAAACATTTTTAATGGAAACTAATATGAAATATACTTATATTTTGTCAAAGCTCCGCACTTTGTAAAAGTGAGGTTTTTACAATTTGTAGACATATATTTATTTTTTATACAGGGTTAAATAAAAAATCTTTCTTCTTAATTGTTGTTTTTAAATCACCCATTAATATTTTAATTTTATTTTTTTGAATGTTTATAATTTGAAAAATTTTATTTACAAAAGGTCCTGATGCAAATTTATACTTTAAGTTTTTTTGGGGTTGAAAAAAATTTTGGGTTATATAACCGTTAGAATCTTCATATTTTTTACATTGATTTATAAATTGTATAATTTCATCTTGTGAATTGGAAAAACCGGTTAAAATGTATTTTAATCCTTTGACGAATTTTAATTGTGCTAAAGTTTCTTGCTTTTCTAATTTTTTATCATAACAAAAAATGTAATCTCCTAATATATTATACTCTTTTTTTATAAGCTTATTATTTTTATATTTTATAATTAAAAGTTTTGGACAATATAAAACATATTCGCAACTAAGTTTTTTTTTCAAGTCGCTCTTAAAGAAATTATAATTTTTTGAATCGAATTTGATTATAGTCCACATTTATTCTAGTTCCTTTTTAAGTTCATCATATTCTTTCATTTTTTCTTTCATAAAATTCATTGTAATTTTCGTTTTTTCTGAAATTCCTTTAGGTGTTAAAACATAAGAGTAACCAATTTTATTTTTACTTTTTTGAAAATTTTTCAATTTTATTAATCCTTTTGCCTTTAATGCTTTTAAGCAATAGTTTAATTTTCCTAAACTAAATCCTAAATTTTTTGCTAGTTTTCTTTGAGAGCTTTTTGGCTCATTTTGTACTTGTCTAAGTGTATTAAATTCGTCGGGTTTCATTTTGTTCAGCACTGTACTTCTATGTTCAAGTTTTGTACAGTAAAATGTTCAAAAAATGAACACTAAATAGCCTTTAAATTAAAGGTATTTTATACAGAAAATATATTTGTCTATTTATTGGGAATTTTTTTTAAAAAATCTTTAAGCTTAGAGTTTTCCTTATCATAATAAAAATACTCTTTTTGGTAAGGTCTTAAGCTTTTCTTCCATTCGTCTACATCAATTTTTATAAGGTAATTTAAAATTCGATCTACTTCATTTAGTTTACATGAATTTGAAAAAAAAGGACCTTTTTTTCTTTAATTGAAGGATAGCCAAAATTTGCACCTACACATTCATCCATTGAAAAGAAAGCAACTTTCTTCTCTCTCGCTATAGCTTCATATCCTAGAGTAGACATTGGACTTATTATAATTTCAAATTTATCTATTTTTTCATAACTTCCGTAATTCCCTTCTCTTGGAAAAAAATTCCAATTTTTTTCACCAAATAAGTTTTTATAAAAATTAGCCTCGATTTCTGGATTTTCAGTTGCTCCTATAATATTAAGATCAATATTATTTGATTGACAATACTTTTTTAAATTTGAAACTAATTCTAAAAAAAATTCTAGCAATTTTACTTGCCATTTTTCATAATTTTCTTTTATTTTCTCCATATTTTTACTTTTAATATATTCAAAAGCAATTGGTGGAGTTCTGGATATATAACCTAGGGTTCCTTTTTTATAATTATTAGATATATTAAATAAATTATTTTTTACTGAACCCAAAGTTATATAATTACTTTTAATAAATTGACTTATTTCTTTTTTATATGAATCGCTATATACAAAATAATAGTCTGCTTCGTACTCGTCATAAATTTTATTTTCATATAGTGTTTCGAGTATATCACCAGTGACAAAGTGTATTGTTCCCTGAACAGAAACAAAACAAATATCTTTAAAAAAAGATTTTAGCTGAAAAAATGGTATATGATTATCTATGGTCGTAATTACAAGTTTTGGATTTACTTCAGTAATTATTTTTTTTAAATAATTCTGGTAGTTAAATTTTTCTTTACCGATATTAATAATCATTTTAATGACTATATAAATATTGATGGTTTCTTTTCTTGTATTTAAGACATAAACTTGATCTAGATCAAAAAAATTTGATAATAAATCCTTACTATGTTTGTCAAAAATTAATATTTTTTTGAATTTTGGTTTGTAAAAAACAAATTTACTTCTTGTCAGTATCTGAAAAATTCTTAAAAATTTTCTCATTAAAATAATTAAATATATAAACTATTATTCAAAATTTATAGTTATTTCAGCTTTTCTCTCTCCAAATATGCCTATTTATATAAGTTATGCAAAATATTTCCATTGCAAGTGTAACTTATACTTTACAGTTGTTACTTTTACTTATACCATGTTCAAACTTTGAACAAAATATGAATAAAATTAAAATTTTAGACTGCACTCTTAGAGATGGAGGGTATTACAATAATTGGGATTTTTCTAATTCACTTATAAACGATTATTTAAAAGCTATAACAGTTGCGGGCGTTGATTATGTTGAGCTAGGATTTAGATCTCTTTACAAAACTTCCTTCAAAGGAGCCTGTGCGTATACTAAGGACGATTTTCTTGACAGTTTACATATTCCGAAAAAATTGAAAGTAGCGGTAATGGTCAATGCATCAGAGCTAATTAATTACAAAACAAAAGATCCAATAAAAAATATTAAACTTCTTTTTAAAAATAAAAAGAAATCAAAGGTAACTTTGGTGAGAATTGCAGCGCATCACGCTGAAATAATTAAAATAATTAAAGTTATAAAACCCTTAAAAAAATTAGGTTATAAGGTGGCCCTTAATATTATGCAAATAGCAGATAGATCTGATCAAGAAATTATGTCGATAAGTAATCTGATATCAAAAACACCTTTGGATATTGTTTATTTTGCAGATAGCATGGGAAGCTTGGAATTGAAAAAAATTTCAAAAATTATTTCTATACTTAAAACAAATTGGAAAAAAAGTTTAGGTATTCATACTCATGATAATATGAGCAGAGCTGCAATAAATACTAATGTTGCAATTAATGAAGGTGTTGATTGGATAGATGGAACTGTAACCGGAATGGGACGTGGACCAGGTAATGCCAAAACCGAATATTTAGTAATAGAGTATGAAAAAAAATTAAATAAAAAAGTAAATCTTATTCCTTTGCTAGAATTAATCGATAGATATTTTAAGCCCTTAATGGAAAAGTATAAGTGGGGAACAAATCCCTTTTATTTTTTAGCAGGTATTCATGGCATACACCCAACTTTTATACAAACAATGCTTGGAAATAACAGATTTAGTAACAATGATGTTTTGTCATCAATAAATCACTTAAAAAATTCTGGAGGAAAAAAGTTTAATAAGGATTTACTAAATCCAAATAATAAAATTTATATTGGTAAATGTCCCGGAAAATGGTCTCCCAAAAAGAATATTTTAAAAAAAGATGTACTAATAATTGGAAGTGGACCAGGAGCTAAAGAGCATAAAAAAGTTATAGAAAATTATATTGTGAAAAATAAACCTTACGTAATTGCCTTAAATACACAAAAAAGTATTGATGAAAAATTAATTAATGTTCGTGCAACTTGTAACGCATTAAGTTTAATATCTGACAGAAACAGATTTAAAAAAATAAAACAACCATTGATATTGCCGCTAAGCAGGCTATCAAATGAAATAAAAGTATATCTAAAAGCAAACAAGGTGTTAGATTTTGGTTTAGAAGTAAAGCCTAAAAAATTTAATTTCAAAAATAATTATGCAGTATTGCCAAATTCGCTTGTTGCGTCTTATGCTTTGGCAATAGCTACAAGTGGAAAAGCTAGTAGAATTTTATTAGCTGGATTCGATGGGTATCCGAGTGATGATCCCAGAAGAGTGGAGATGGACGAAGTATTATCTCTTTATCAAAAATTTTCTCCAAAAACAGAAATTTTAAGTGTTACACCAACAAAATATAAGGTTGATTCAATTTCAATTTATGCCTTATAAGGTAATTTTTTTTCTGTAAAACCTTTATTTCTTAGCCATCCTTCTGCTATAGGTATTTCATACTTATAATCTATATCCAACCCACCTTCTTGAATAAGGGGAAATATTTTTTTACCCATCCATTTTTGAGGCAAAAGTCCTTCATTTATATTTTCTAAACAGTTTGGGCGGACAACAGAAACTCCACAGTCATGAAAATATACCGAATCTTTTTTTTGTCTATTTGAATCAATTTTAAATTTAAACTTATCGAAAGGAATAAATGGATGCAAAAGTCCATCTTCTTGAATTCTTCTGGCTCTTATAGGACTGAACATATTATAACTTGATACTGTTACCGCTGAGTCTATTGTTTTGTTTTTTCTTAAAGCTTCTATGCCCTCATCAATAGTTTTTGGTAAAATCATTGGAGCGTTACACATAAGAATTACAATAAATTCAATATCTTTTTTTAATTCATTTTTTACATAACTGTAGCCATGTTGAAACACATCCTCAACTAATGACTCGCTAGTAGCAAGTTCTTTTGGTCTTTTGATAACTTTGGCGTTTAATTTTTTTGCTACAGCTTCAATTTTATTACAATCAGTTGAAACATAAATTTCATCAACGTATTTTGCATTCTGTGCTGCTAATAAAGGGTATGACATAAGCGGTCTATCTAGAATTGGATAAACATTTTTATTAGGAAAACCTACACTGCCTCCTCTCCCAATTAATAATGCCATTATCATTTTTAATTAATTTTTATATTTTGTTTCTTCTCTCTTTGGAAAAAAAGCATCAAAACCCATTGCACCACCAGAAAGTCCGCCATGCACATGGTTAGGCCCAATATCTACTCCATTATCTATACTTAATGTTTTGTGTTTTCCATCAGTGTAAAAATCCATTTTTCCAAAAATTAACCAAGTTATTTGTTCATTTTTATGGCCCTTATCCTCAAATTTAAATCCAGGTTTTAGGTCAAATAAAACTAAAGTTAACCCACTACCTTCATAAGGTCTAGATATACATTGGCCTCCCCACAGATCTTTTATTTCTATATCTTTTTTAAAATTAAAAAAAACAGGTTTTCCCGATTGATTAACCAAATTTTTTGCACTTATCATAAATATAACTGCATCTTCTTTGATTTTCATTTCATATTTTTGAGAACTAGAAACAAAATCAACAGCATCATATTCGCGAAGCAAAGATTGAGATCCCTGGTGTTCCATTTCTAAAACTCCTTTTGTAACTACAAATATTTTTTGTTTTTCTTTTAAATCAGGATAGTAAGAGTTGACCTGTTCATGATTTAAGATTTCTTGTTTTTTTATAACAAACTTTGTAACTAATAAACTATTCCAACCGTTATACTCACATAAATCATGTCCATTGGACTTTAGAGGTTTTTCAAAATTAAAAAATTTAGACTTAATTAATTCCATATTTTATTTATATATGTTTTTTAAAAAAATAACAAATTTATAGAGTCCTACATCAATTGAGTTTTGCATTTTTACTTTGAGCAATTTTTTTATTTTATTCACATTTGGATAAATATAAAATTGGTCCAATGGTGTATTTTTTGTATAAATGGTAGTGAAATTTATTTTACTAACTTTTTTAATTTTACTGATAATTTCACTAACTTTATATTTTTTACCACTTCCCAAATTTAATGTTTGGTTAAAACATTTTTTATTCCCAATAATTTTTAAAACAATATTTACAAGATCATCTATATAAATGAAGTCTCTTACTCTACCGCCACTGCCCTTAATAATTACTTTTTTATTTTTAAAAATTTGCTGAAGATAAATACTTAACATTCCTTGATTTGAATTTTCTAAATTCTGGCCAGGCCCATAAACATTAAATATTCTTAAAATCGTGCTATTTATTTTTTTGTTTTTATATATTTTAATATAATTTTCACTAGCTAACTTTGATGCGCCGTAAAAACTTTTTGGTGTACAAATATGATTTTCTGATATTGCTTTGTTATCTACATCTCCATAAACACTCATTGAACTTGCATATATAAAATGTTTACACTTAGTTGCTTCTGCGAGTTTTAGAAGTTTTGCCGTAGAATAAAAATTACTATTTAAATCTCTTATAGGATTATAAAAACTCATTTCACCACTCGATTGGCCAGCGAAATGTATAATTGCATTAAATTTTTTATTTTTAAATTTATTTATTTTTTTACTATCCTCACAATTCCCTATTATAAATTTAACTTTTTTAGGTACATTTTTTTTTCTTCCAGTTGATAAATTATCAATTCCATAAACATTATAATTTTTTTCTATTAGTTTTTTGGCAATCGCACTACCAATGAATCCTGCACATCCGGTTACTAAAAAATTTTTTTTCATTTAACTTTTCACTAAAGCTTAATAGGTAACAATATATTTTTTTAGTCTATTTTTTAACTTAGAAAATATTTTATCGCCTAATATTAGTCTTAATAACTTTGAGACTAAAATTTTTATTAATTTTGTAAATTTAAGAACTTGAACATATTTTACTATTGAAAAACTATCGATATTTATATCTCCAAATTTCTTTCTGGTATAAGGTAGTTGTTCTTTAATAGCGATTGTACTTATTTTATTTAGTTTAAAATAAAAAAGACAGTAAATTAAGTGTGTAATTATATTTTCTGGACTGTCGCCACAAAACTTAAAAACTCTATTTAAAATTGAATTATTTTTTCTTTTAGACTCGTTGCTATTTTTTTGCCCATATCCAATATTAACCTCTGGAATATTTTGGTTGCCCATATGACATATTAAAATTGTGGTTTCAAAATCATTTTTGTTAGCATTTCTTCCGTGCCAACAATCCGGGAACCAGAAGAATACATCTCCTACTTTCCCTATGGTTGAAATCATATCTTTTTTTAGGTTTGGGCTTTCAAATTTAGAAAAGGGAGGTGGGGGGTATTTGTGACTTTTTTTATAATAAAAAGTTTCTCCTTCATTCTCATTTTTAATTTCATCCAACAAAATAGAAAAACTTAAACCTCCTTGGTAATCAATGTGAGTATTTAAAATATTATCTGTCTTTGGAGTTTTTCTAATATAAAATGAAGAAATTTTATAATTATCACCCAAAACTTGGGTAGCAACACTCTTGATAATTTTATTATCTAATATTTTTTTAAAAATTGGTTCTCTATGGGCAATATCCCAAATCATATGCCCTCCTTCACGGACATATAGATCTTTGTTAGGTATTTTTTTTAAATCATCATATTGACCATATGGAAATTGTTCAAACAGTCTTTTTTTTGCTTTAGAAACTTCAGATAAATATTCTTCATCAAAAAAGTTTTGAAATTGTACAACTCCATCTAAATAGAGATTTTGGATTCTTTCTTGATATTTGTTGGTCATTATTAAAATCAATATTATAAACTAATATTAATTTAAACTTAAAATTTTTTTCAGTGCATAAATCAAGCCAATTGAGCTATTAGTACTGGTTAGC
>MDSV01177695.1_pt1 | contig 22172 bp, 18 predicted proteins | sample 810851 | NCBI WGS metagenome assembly MDSV01 (sample SAMN05326640, study PRJNA326480) | marine metagenome | isolation source: seawater | place: Atlantic Ocean: North East | collected 2012 | reverse complement strand
TGAGGCGAGTGAATTTAGCAAATCTTCCTTATGAAAACCAGAGGACATTGTATTTGAACCCAACTCCAAAATACCTAATATCTTTTTATCAGGATAATTATCTTTAAGTGCTGAAGTTGATAGTCTTATTGCAGTCGGATGATGAGCAAAATCATCAAATATTTTTACTCCAGATATTTCAGCAATTTTATCCATTCTTCTCTTAACTCCTTCAAAAGACATTAGAGCTTTAATTGATACTTCTATGGAAATATTTTCCAGCCTTGCGGCAACAATTGCGCAAACATAATTCTTGAAATTATGCTCACCTATTAACGGAAGACTATCAAGAGAATAAGTAGTTTCATCATAAATTAACTCCCTTTTAGATAAATTGGTCGTTATCTCATCCGAATTAATAGTTATGTTATTGCACCAGATACCATTCTCAATAACTTTAGCTGAATTGTGATCATCCTTAAAAGAAATTACATTTCCAGACTTTTTAATAGTTCTAATAAGATGATTAAATTGTTTTCTTATATCTTTAATATCATCAAAAATATCTGCATGATCAAACTCGATACAATTAATTATTAGATTTGTGGGGTTGTAGTGAATAAACTTAGAACGCTTATCAAAAAAGGCTGAATCATATTCATCAGCTTCTATAACGAAAATTTGATCGGTGCCAAGTTTTGCAGGATCATCAAAATTTTTAGACATCCCTCCAATTAAGTACCCTATATCTTTTCCAATTTTAGAAAAAATATGTGCAAGCATATATGAAGTAGTTGTTTTTCCATGAGTACCAGAAATTGCATAAACTTTTCTATTTTTAAGCTCTCTTCCAAGGATTTCTGGTCCAGAGGTATGAGGTAAATTATTTTCTAAAATATACTCTACACAATCATTACCTCTTGAGATCGCATTACCGATAACATATAAATCAGCTTTTGGTAAGGTATCTTTTTTGTATCCTTTAGAAGTTTTTATATTTAAGCTCTCTAGATAATTTGACATAGGTGGATAGAATTGAATATCAGAACCTGAAACATCATGTCCAGACTCTTTTAAGATTTGAGCAAGCCCAGCCATGAAGGTACCACATATACCTAAGATATGTATTCTCATATTAGTTATAATACGATAGTTGTATTTTATTCAAAGCATTAGTGGAGAAATAATGAAAAAAAACGCATTTTATGCCCAATCTGGTGGGGTCACATCTGTTATAAATGCAACTGCCGCAGCTTTAATATTGGAAACAAAAAAACATAAATCAAAAATAGGTAAAGTCTTTGCAGGAAAAAATGGCATTTTAGGAGCGCTCAGAGAAGAACTTATTGATACTTCAAAGGAAAATTTATCTGCAATTAAAACACTAAAAAATAGACCAGGTGGTGCTTTTGGATCCTGTAGAGTTAAATTAAAAAGTTTGGATGAAAATAAAAAAGAGTATCAACGTTTAGTTGAAGTCTTTAAAGCTCACAATATTGGATATTTTTTTTATAATGGAGGAAATGATTCTGCAGACACTGCACATAAAGTTTCTCAAATTGGTAAAAAACTGGGTTATCCTATAAGCTGTATTGCAATCCCTAAAACAGTTGATAATGATTTAGCGATAACAGATTGTTGTCCCGGATTTGGTTCAGCTGCAAAATATATTGCAACCTCAACATTAGAAGCATCTTTAGATGTTGCGTCTATGTCGGCAACATCAACTAAGGTATTTATATTAGAAGTAATGGGCAGAAATGCTGGCTGGATGGCGGCATCATCAGCTCTTGCTAGATCAAAAAAGAACAATGCTCCTCACATAATTTTGTTACCCGAAGTTATATTTAATCAAAAAAACTTTTTAAACAGAGTTAAAAAGACTGTTGATCTCCATGGTTATTGTGTAGTAGTTACCTCTGAAGGAGTTAAAAACAATAAGGGAAAATTTCTTGCTGAATCAGAATCAAAAGATGCTTTTGGTCATGTTCAACTAGGAGGTGTTGCACCATATTTAGGATCATTAATTTCGAATAAATTAAAATTAAAAAATCATTGGGCAGTTTCTGATTATCTGCAAAGGAGTGCAAGACATATAGCCTCTGAAACAGATCTTCTTCATGCTGAGGCTGTCGGAATTCATGCAGTGAGATACGCAATCAAAGGTATGAATGGAGTAATGCCAGTAATTATAAGGGGGAAGGGTCCTAAATATTCATGGAAAATAAAGCCAGCGCCTCTATCAAAGATAGCAAATGTAGAAAAAAGATTGCCAAAATCTTTTATATCAAAAAATGGTTTTGATGTAACAAATAAATGTATTGATTACCTAAAACCTCTTATAGTTGGTGAAGCATACCCAAAATATAATGAAGGAGTACCCTCTGTCATGGAATTAAAGTTAATTGAAGTTAGAAAAAAGTTAACTCCCTGGATTAGTTAAAACTTTTTGAATTAAGTTCATCTATTATGTCTCTAACAGCATCTTTAAGAAGTACTTTATCGTCATCATTAAGAAAATCTCCAACAAAGACATTTTCACCTTTAGATCTAAAACTAAGTTTAAGAGATTTATTTTTATCTTTTTCTATATTAAATGATGTGAATGTCCTAAATTCTTTCCATAAATAGTCTGCTTTATTAAAGCCTTTTTCTATTTTAACAATCTCCTCAGATATATAAATTTTCTCTTTTTTACTGCTCCATCTAAAACTTAAATAGAATGCAATAAATAAAATTGTTAATTCAAGACCTGCAAATGGCAATATCAGTGAGGCGCCCAAAAAGAAAAATATAATTCCGATGCCACCACAAATAATTGTGATGCTTAATAAAAAAAGTATCCTATACCTCCCCTCCAATGAGCTATTTGGACTTAATGAAATTAAATAGCTCGATTCATTATTTTTTTGAACTGATACCAATTTAAAGAGCCTTTTGAATTTTAGTTATTATCAGAATTATTAACCACTTCGGTTAATCTCTCAATATTTATTAATTTACCAACTTTTTTTCCTCGTTTAGCTCTTGATAAAATGTATTGTTGCCAGTCTTTTGGTTTTAATGTTACTGATCTTTTTCCAACCTCAATCATTAAAGAGCTATCATCTGAAAGAACTTGCGCATGAGCCATGAATTCTTCATCTGCTTTTAATTTGTCTTTTGGAATATTTATAATTTTGTTTCCTTTTCCTTTTCCTAAAACTGGTAATTCGTTTAATTCAAAAATTAATAGTTTTCCAATATTTGAAACTGCTGCAATATAACTATGGTCTTCTCTTACAGGAATTGCTTTTAACATTTTTGCATTTTCTGGTAATTTCATAAAAGCCCTTCCTGTTTTTTTGTTTGAAATCATATTTTTGTATTCCGAAATGTAACCATAACCAGCTGTATTCATAATAAGGAATCTACTTTCATCATTTCCTATGATAGAAGAAATAAATTGAACTCCTGAATCAGCACTTAATCTGCCAGTAATCGGCTCTCCCATTCCTCTTGCTGATGGCAACGAGTGACTTGGAATAGAATACGCTTTTCCATTGGAATCTATGAAAACAGTAATTTGGTTGCTTTTTCCTCTTGCAAAATCTTGCAAAGAATCATCACCTCTATATGACAATGAATTTGGATCTATATCGTGACCTTTTGCACTTCTTATCCACCCAGCCTTAGATAAAACAACAGTAATAGATTCAGTGATAATAGTTTCTTCTTCAGAAAAAATCTTTGCTGCAGAAGATGCAATTATTGGTGACTTTCTATCTTCACCAAAGTTATCTTTTATTTCATTTAATTCTTTTTTTATGAGGGTTTTTAACCTTGTTTTTGATTTTAATACCTTTTCAATTTCATTTTGTTCAGTGGCGAGATTTTTCTTTTCATCTTCTAGTTTTATCTGCTCAAGCTTGGCTAATTGTCTAAGCTTTATCTCTAAAATAGCATTTGCTTGAATTTCTGATAACTTAAAATTTTTAATCAAATCTTTTTTTGGTTCATCAGATTTTCTAATTATTTTTATCACTTTATCAATATCGATGAATATAAGTAATAATCCATCCAGGATATGAAGCCTATCATTAACTTGATCAAGTCTATGTTCTAATTTCCTTTTTACAGTATTTTTTCGAAATACCAACCACTCCTTCAACAAATCGATTAATGCAAATACTTTAGGTCCGCCTTTCAATGAAATAAGATTCATATTTGTTCTATAATTTTTTTGTAGATCAGTGGATGCAAAAAGATGATTCATCAAATCATCTGCATTCACTCTGTTAGATTTAAGAGTTATTGCTAGCCTAACCGGATATTCGTGGTCTCCTTCGTCAGCGAGGTCTACTACCATAGGAAGCTTTTTATTCTGCATTTGTTCTGCAATTTGTTCGAGTATTTTTGATCCTGAGGCTTGATAAGGAAGAGAATCAATAATTATTGAATTCTTCTCTTGCTGCCATTTTGCTTGGATCTTAAATCCACCTCTACCAGAAGAATACATTTCCTCAAGCTCTTCACTATTAATTATTACTGGAGACTCATTTGAAAAGTCTGGCCCTTTTATTATTTTGAGAATTTCTTTTAGGGATGTTTTAGGTTCTTCAAGAATTTTAATTGTTGCATCAATGATTTCATTAATATTATGAGACGGTATATCTGTTGCCATACCCACAGCAATTCCTGATGTTCCATTTAGTAAAATAGAAGGTATCTTTGATGGGAAAATAATTGGCTCTAGAAGAGATCCATCAAAATTAGCTTGCCAGTCAACTGTGCCAAGTTTTAATTCGGAAATTAATAAGTTTGCAAAATTTGTAAGCTTAGATTCAGTATATCTCATCGCTGCAAATGATTTAGGATCATCTTGCGATCCCCAATTACCTTGTCCATCTACCAAGGGATATTTAAATGAGAAATTTTGTGCCATTAAAACCATTGCTTCGTATGCAGCACTATCTCCATGAGGATGAAATTTACCAATTACATCTCCTACCGTTCTTGCAGATTTTTTATATTTTGAAGATGCATCTAAGCCTAGCTCCGACATAGCATACAGAATTCTTCTTTGAACTGGCTTAAGTCCGTCCCCCACGTTAGGCAAAGCTCTATCAAGAATCACATACATCGCATAGTTTAAGTAGGACTCTTCAGCGTACTTTTTTAAACTTATAGAATTAATTTCTTCTTTCGACATAATTTTTATATTCTAACTAATGAGCCTTTCTTTTCTAACCATTCTTTTCTTGCAGGTGCATTTTTCTTTGACAACAAAAGATCCATCATTGCATTTGCATTATCAGTTGCTGAAATTGATAACCTTACTAATTGTCTTGTTTGCGGATCCATAACAGTTTCTCTTAGTTGAGATGGATTCATCTCGCCAAGTCCTTTAAACCTTTGGATATTAATTTTAGGTTTTCCTTTTTTAGCTTTAAATTCCTTTACAACATTATCTTTATGTTTTTCATCTAACGCATATAAGACTTCCTTACCACAGTCAATTCTAAATAGTGGTGGCATAGCAATAAAAATTCTACCTTCATTAACCAAGGATTTAAAATGCCTTAAAAACAGAGCACAAAGAAGAGTTGCTATATGCAGCCCATCAGAGTCGGCATCGGCAAGAATACAAATTTTTCCATACCTTAGTGAGGTAATATCAGAACTTCCAGGCAACACACCTATTGCTGTAGATAAGTTTTTTATTTCTTGAGACTTGATAATTTCTTGGCTTTCCAGATCCCATGTATTAAGAATTTTTCCTCTAAGTGGCATTATTGCTTGAAAAGATCTTTCACGAGCTTGCTTAGCAGATCCACCAGCAGAATCACCTTCAACTAAAAATAGTTCTGTTTCATTTAAATCCTCACTATTACAATCCGATAGTTTTCCTGGCAAAGCAGGACCCTTAAAAGTTTTCTTTCTTTCAACAACACTTGAAGCTTTTATTCTTGTTTGAGCAGACATAATTGCCAGCTCAGCAATTTTCTCACCTTCTTCAGTATGTTTATTTAGCCAAATACTTAAAATATCTTTTGTTGCACTTGAAACAAACGTCGTATGATCTTTAGAGTCAAGACGTTCTTTGGTTTGACCTGCAAACTGAGGATTTTGCATTTTTGAAGAAATAACAAATATTGCGTTGCTTATAACGTCATCTGCGTTTAGCTTTAATCCTTTTGGTAAAAGGCTTCTGTATTCACAAAATTCTTTTAATGATTCTAATAAACCTGATTTAAACCCATTTAAGTGAGATCCACCTTGAGGCGTAGGAATTAAATTTACATAAGTTTCTTCTAATTTATTTTTTGAGGGTTTTTCTGACCAATTTATTACAAATTCAACTTCCTGAGTATCTGAATTCTTGGATGATAAGATCGACTCTTCTAAAATTAAATCAATGCCCTCAGATACATCATCAAGGTAACTTTTTAATCCATCCTCATAAAACCATTTTATTTTTTCTTTCTTTTTTTCATAGTGAAAATCGATGGTTAGTCCAGGACAAAGAACAGCTTTTGCTTTTAATAAATGTTTTAGTTCTTTTACTTTAATTTCGACTGACTCAAAATATTTTTCGTTAGGCTTAAATTTAATAGTAGTACCAGTATTACGAATTCCAACGTCGCCTACAATTCTTAGTTCGTTTTTTTTGTCGCCATTATTAAAAGACATCTCATGATCTTTTGAATCTCGCTTAATATTGACTTGAAGGTTCTCAGATAAAGCATTCACAACAGAGACACCCACTCCGTGAAGTCCACCAGAAAAATTATATTCCTCTCCAGAAAATTTAGCACCTGCATGAAGCTTGCATAAGATTAATTCAACACCGCTTACTTTATGCTCGGGATGAATATCAACTGGCATTCCCCTTCCATCATCTGCAATTTGAATATTTCCATCTTTATGAATTTTAATTTTTATGTTGGAGCAATGTCCTGCAATTGCCTCATCGATAGAGTTATCAAGGACTTCTTGAATTAAATGATTTGGGCAAGATGTGTCAGTGTACATGCCTGGTCTTTTTTTTACAGGATCAAGACCGGAGAGAACCTCTATTGCTTTTGAGTCGTATGTATTCTTGGCCAATTTAGTTTGCCTTATGAATTAATTTGTAAAAACTTTTCTTATTATAATTTTTCATAAAAGTTTTTGTGATAATTCTTATTCTACTCCAAAGATTCAAAAAAAAGGTGTTATTTAAACTTTTAGACAAAACTTTAGCTTATGTTTATTGCAAAGTTTATTAAATACTATAATGTAAACACCGCATACATTTAAATAAGATAGAATACATACATGAATAACAAAATTAATATTAAAACTTGCTTAATATTTTTTATAAGTATGGCTGTAAATTCTGAAAATATTTTAGATATTTATAATGAAGCACTTGAGAACGATCCAACTTATAGAGCAGCTGAATATTCCTACTTAGCAGATAAACAAATCCTTGTTCAAGGAAGGGCGGCATTACTTCCAAGCATAACTTTAAGCGGGTCAACAAATTGGAATGAGTATTATCAAAATGATGAGTTGCAGCAGGAGTATAATTCATTTTCTACAAACGCAAGAGTTTCTCAACCACTTTTTAGACTTGATACTTGGTTTAACTTTAAAAGGTCTAAATCTCTAACAAATGCTGCTGAGGCAGACTTTGCTTTCGAGCAACAAAATTTGCTTTTAAGGACAGCTGAACTTTATTTTGGAGTTTTGAGAGCTATAGATAATTTAAATGCATCCATTTCAGAAGAAAAAGCTATAAAGAAACAACTTGATCAGGCTCAACAAAGATATGAGGTAGGTCTTTCAGCAATAACTGGAGTTCAAGAAGCCCAACTTGCATATGACCTTAGCAAAGCTTCAAGAATAAGTAATGAAGGAAATCTATTTTCATCAAGAGAGGCTCTCAATGCTTTAATTGGGAGGGAGATATTTTCACTAAACGAATTAGGTGATGAAATAGAAATCTCTGAGCCTTTTCCTAATTCAAAAGAAAAATGGGTGGAAATGGCCTTAAAAAATAATTTTCAACTTAAGTCTGCATATCTTCAAAGAGATGCTGCAAAAAGTAATGCTAGAAGTGCCGCATCAAACCACTTACCAAAAATAGATATTGTTGGCTCTGGTTCTGAGTCTGAAACAAATCAATTTAACTACGAAGGTTTTAGTATTAATGGGCAAGGTATACCAGTTCCAGCTGTTACTGGTAGAAGGAATTATTCTATTCAATTAAGTATGCCTCTTTTTCAGGGTGGAGCAGTTAACTCAAGAAGAAAACAAGCATATTCTCAGTACAATCAGGCTGATGAAAATACATTGTTTACAGAGAGAAGAATAATTCAAGAAGTAAGATCTCAATTCTCAAATGTTGTTACTTTGGTAGCAAATGTCACTGCACAAAAACAAGCAGTTGTATCTGCAACCAGTGCGCTCGAAGCTACTCAAGTTGGGTACAAGGTAGGTACTAGAAATATTGTTGACCTTTTACAAGCTGAAAAGAATTTGTATAGTGCTGAAAAAAATCTAGCAAATGCAAAGTATGATTATATTCTTGCTAATCTTAGGCTGGCACTTGCTGCTGGAACAATTGAACCAAACGATATTATTGAAATTAATAGCTTACTTAAATAATTCATGCCTGAACTGCCTGAGGTTGAAACAACCGTTAGAGCTATAAAGAATTTTGAAGGCTCTGATTTAAAAAAAATAATTATTCACAATCCCAATTTAAGATGGAGGGTTGATCCCAAGATAGAGAAAATCATAAGGGATAAGTTCATAAAAACAATTAGTAGGCGTGCCAAATATATTATTATTACTTTTGATACAAAATATCTAATCATTCATTTAGGTATGTCTGGAAAGCTAAGGATACAAAAAGCAAAGGATAACTTCTTCAAAAAGCATGACCATGCGGAGTTTATATTTAAAGATTTAAAAATTATATACAACGATCCGAGAAGATTTGGATCAATTCATTTAATAGATGATATAAATTCTCATTTCTTATTATCCTCTTTAGGTGTTGAGCCATTGTCCAGATCTTTTAATAAAGAATATTTATATAGCCTTTCAAAAACTAGTAATTTAAACATAAAAAAATTAATCATGGATCAAAAAAAAGTTGTTGGAGTTGGAAATATATATGCATCTGAAAGCTTATTCTTGGCAAAAGTAAAACCAACAAAGATATCAAGAAGTATTAATCTTGATGAATGTGCTGCAATAGTTAGCTCTATAAAAAAAATTCTTAAGTATGCAATTAAAATGGGTGGAACGACACTTAATGATTTCTATTCAGCTGACGGTAGTGAGGGATATTTTAAGTTAAAACTTAAGGTCTATGGTAGAGAAGATGAACCATGCAAAACCTGCAGTGAAGCAATAAAAAAAATTAATATTGGCCAAAGAGCAACATACTATTGCTCAAAGTGTCAATCTTAGGAGCCTAGTTTAGCTTTCAAAGCTTTCTCTACAGTGGGATGTACAAATTTTGATATATCCCCCTTTAAATCACATATCTCTTTAATCAAACTCGATGATACATAGATCAAACTCTCCTTTGGTGTTAAAAAAATACTTTCTATATCTGGAGCTAAAGATCTATTCATTGTTGCTAATTGAAATTCATATTCAAAATCTGAAACAGCTCTGAGGCCTCTTATTATTGCACAAGCGTTTTGTTCTTTTGCGACGTCAACAGTTAATTGCCTTGGAAATCCCATCACATCAACCTTCTGGTTATCTTGATATATATTCTTTGCTAACTTGATTCTGTCTTCTAATGAAAAGAGTGGACTTTTGGTTTCGCTTTTTGCAATTGCAATTACAATTTTATCAAAAAGGCCAGATGCCCTATCAATGATATCCATATGACCAAAAGTAATAGGATCAAATGAACCAGGGTATATTGCTACTTTCATATATATTGAATAATACTAAACAAATTCATTTAATCAAAATATATATATTTTTAGATAAAGCACCTTTTTCAATATATTTTAGTAAATTTGATACCTTTTGATATTTTGGTATCATATACAGTTGTATATTAACGGGGGGGAGTAATTTTTACTCCTACTACTTATATAAGGAGTTATATATGAAATTTTTATTAATGTTGGCTACTGCTGTTGCTATGCCTGCTTTTGCTCAAGACTTAAGCACAAATGACATGACCGGAGTGTCATTTTGGTTAGTAACTGCTGCTATGCTTGCTGCGACTGTCTTTTTCTTTGTTGAAAGAGATAGAGTTCACGGTAAGTGGAAAACATCTTTATCAGTAGCTGGTTTAGTTACTGGTGTAGCATTCTGGCATTATCTATATATGAGAGGAGTCTGGGTCGATACTGGCACATCTCCAACTGTCTATAGATATATTGACTGGTTAATCACAGTACCACTTCAAATTATTGAGTTCTACTTGATTCTTAAAGTTTGTACTAACGTTGGTTCAGGTCTATTCTGGAAACTATTGAGTGCTTCTGTACTTATGCTTGTATTTGGTTTCGTAGGTGAAACTGGTGGAGCAAGTGCAAATCTAATGGGTATTCTAGGTGTAATAGCATGGCTATATATTATTTATGAGGTATTCATGGGTGAAGCTGGAAAACTTAACGCTGCAAGTGGAAACGCTGCTGCTCAAAGTGCTTTCAACTCAATCAGATGGATTGTTACAATTGGTTGGGCTATCTATCCAATAGGTTATTGGGTAGGTGTCGGAACTAATGCTGATATGGCTAGCGCGAACTTAATTTATAACTATGCTGATTTTATTAATAAAATCGCATTTGGTTTAGCTATATATGTAGCAGCTGTTAGCGACTCTGAATAATATTAATTTATTATATGAAACCCAGCTTAATGCTGGGTTTTTTTTATGGCTGAATTTCTTCACCACTCCAAGATAAGAATTTTCCTGAATCATCAGAGCTTAAGTTATTAATAACTTTTAATAGTTTTTCAGCGCTATAATCAGGTGAAAACATATTATTTGAGCTCACATTTTTTTGAAATGGCTTACTCAAGTTGCTCTTAACCGTCCCTGGTTGAAGGCCAACGAAGATTGCATTTTGGTTTGATCTTTTTATTTCAATACTAAAATTTTTGATGATTTGATTGAGAGCTGTCTTGCTGGATCTATATGAATACCATCCTCCAATCTTATTATCAGAAATGCTTCCAACTTTAGCACTTAAAAAAGCAAAAACACTTTTATTAGTTTTTGCTAGATAAGGTATAAAGTGCTTTCCAATAAGCGCAGGTCCAATCGTATTTATGTGAAATACTTTTTTTAGCTTCTCTTCAGATAGATCTTTTATGCTTTTTTCAGGAAAAATATCATTATTATTATGAAGAAATCCAGTAGCGACAAAAATTAAATCGAACTTAGTTTCTTCTGGAATATATTTAAGTGAATCTATTATTGATTCTTCTTTTTCAATATCTATGAAGATATTTTTTTCTTTTTTTGTGTCTTCTTTTACTGCAGACCTAGAAAAGTTGTAAACCGTTTCAACAGAAACATCTCTTGATAGAATTTTAGATATCGAATTTCCTATGGCTCCAGAGGAACCAATTATGGCAACATTTTTCATATATTATGGTTTTCTAATTTCATCTACCAATTGGTAGATATCTTCAGGTGGTCTACTATAAAAACTTGAGACAGATAATGCAACAACAAAATTTATTATCATTCCTAAGAAACCAAATCCCTCAGGAGAAATACCCAAAAACCAAAAATCACTATTGTTCAAGGATGGATTTATAAATTTAAAGTAACTTATGTAGCTGGAGGTTGCTATCAGGCCACATAACATTCCAGCAATAGCGCCCTCTTTATTTAATCTTTTATAAAAAATTCCTAAGAATAATACTGGAAATAGAGTTGCTGCTGCCAAACCAAATGCAAAGGCTACAACTTGTGCAACAAATCCTGGAGGATATATTCCAAATAAACCTGCAATAAATATTGCTAATGCTGCAGCACATCTGGCAAAAAATAATTCTTGTTTATCACTGATATTTGGCATGAGCATATTTTTCATTAGATCATGTGAAATTGATGCTGATATTACTAATAACAATCCAGCCGCTGTGGATAGGGCTGCAGCTAAAGCGCCAGCAGCTACTAATGCGATAACCCAATTCGGTAACTGTGCAATTTCAGGATTTGCAAGAACCATGATGTCATTATCAATATAAATTTCATTCGCATTTGACCGATCTGGAGAATTTGCTACTAACCTCTCACCATATTGCCCCCTTTCAGATATGTATCTTGGTTTCACTTCTTCAAGAGCGTTTCCGTTTGAATAATTAATAAGCCCGTCACCATTTTTATCCTTCCAAGCTATTAATCCAATGTTTTCCCAATTTTTAAACCAACTTGGAGCAGACTGATATTCAGTCTTCTGTACTGACTCTATAAAATTTATCTTTGCAAAAGCGGCGACTGCTGGAGCAGTTGTATAAAGAAGAGCGATGAAGACAAGAGCATAACCAGCAGATTTTCTTGCATCGCTAACTTTTGGAACTGTAAAAAATCTAACAATAACATGAGGGAGTCCTGCTGTACCAAACATCAATGCTGCAGTTATAAAAAATATGTCAATGTTGCTTTTGGTATTTTCAGTATAAGCATTAAATCCTAGTTCAATTGAAAGTTGGTCGAGTTTATCAAGTAGATAAACTGAGGAACCAGAAATCTTGTCACCAAATCCCAATTGAGGGATTGGATTATTTGTAATCAGAAGTGAAATAAATATAGCTGGAACTAAATATGCAAATATAAGAACACAATATTGAGCAACTTGAGTATAGGTAATACCTTTCATACCACCTAGAACGGCATAAAAGAATACAATTAACATTCCTATGATTACTCCAGTATTTATATCTACTTCTAAAAATCTTGAGAATACAATTCCAACACCGCGCATTTGTCCAGCAACATAGGTAAAAGAGATGAAGATCAAACATACTATTGCAACTAACCTAGCAGTCTTTGAGTAATATCTAGTTCCAATAAAATCAGGGACAGTATATTTACCAAACTTCCTTAAATATGGAGCCAGTAAAAGTGCCAATAATACATAACCACCTGTCCAACCCATTAAATAAACAGACCCATCTTTACCTAGAAATGCAATTAAGCCAGCCATTGAAATAAAGGATGCTGCAGACATCCAATCTGCAGCAGTTGCCATTCCATTTGCAACAGGACTAACTCCTTTTCCAGCAATATAGAAGTCATTTGTTGATCTTGCTCGTGACCAAATTGCTATTCCTATATATATAGCAAATGATGCTCCAACAAATAAATAAGTTAATCCTTGAAGTTCCATTATTCTTTTTCTTTATTGTCTATTTCAGAAGAGATTGAAAAGAATTTTTTATCAAGTTTATTTAATAAGTAGACGTATATAAAAATGATCAAAACAAAAAAGTAAATACTGCCCTGTTGTGAAAACCAGAAACCTAGCTTAAATCCACCAATTTTGAAATCATCTAATTTATCTGACCAAATGATTCCAAAACCAAATGAGACAATAAACCAAACTACTAGAAGTGAAATTAGAATAATTAGATTTGATTGCCAATAGGATAATTTCATTGATCAATTATAAATCTAATCAGGGTAATATTTTAGTAATCACCCTGTTAAAGACTTTTAAATTATTTTTTAAATTTGGCTGCTTCCTCAGAGCCGTCTGTAGCTGTTCCTTTTGTATATGAATGTGCTCCCATTCCAGCAAGATCGCCATTTTGAACAATTAAATATGGCTCTCTTATTGGCTTGTCTTCAAAGAAACATTCTAAGATTTCTCTTACACCTGCAGCATATCTTGCTTGAGCAGATAGAGATGTTCCTGAAGTATGAGGAGTCATTCCGTGGTTTGGCATTGATCTCCAAACATGATCATTAGGTGCTGGCTGAGGGAACCAGACATCTCCAGCATAACCGCTGAGCTGTCCAGATTCTAAAGCTCTCGCAATCGCGTCTTTGTCACAAATTTTTCCTCTGGCAGTATTAACAATATAGGCACCTCTTTTCATTTTTCCAATCATTTCATCATTAAATAAGTGTTCAGTTTTTGGATGAAGTGGACAACTAATATTTACAACATCACAGACTGAAACTAAAGATTCTACAGAATCATGATAAGTAAGATTCAAATCAGCCTCTACTTCTTCAGGAAGTCTATGAATGTCAAAATAATGTAAGTGAACATCAAAAGGTTTCATTTTTCTGAGCATATCAATACCAATTCTTCCAGCAGCAACAGTTCCGACATGCATTCCTTCAACATCATAGGATCTTTGAACAGCATCAGCTATATTCCACCCACCATCTAAAACAATTCTATGTTGGTTATGATAATCTCTAACCATTGACAGAATCATCATGACTATGTGCTCAGCAACTGATCTGGAATTACAATACGTTACCTCTACAACATCTACTTTATTGTCCATTGCAGCTTGTAAATCTACATGATCTGAACCAATACCAGCTGTAATCGCCATTTTAAGATTTGGAGCAGATTCCATCTTGTCTCTTGTAAGGTAATATGGAAAAAAAGGTTGTGATATAACTATATCAGCATCAACTAACTCTTTATCAGCAGTACAACCATCTCCATCTTTGTCAGATGTTACTACTAAAGTATGACCAGCATCCTCCAAAAACTTTCTTAAGCCCAACTCTCCAGAGACACAACCTAATAATTGTCCAGGTATGAAATCTATGTTTGATGGACTTGGTAAAGACATTCCGTCAGGATATTTATCTAGTTTAGGCAAATCATCTCTAGCATAACTATTAGGCATCCCTGAAACAGGATCATCATATAAAATACATAAAATCTTCATTTAAGCTCCCAAATAAATGTTTGAATGTTCATGTTAAAACAAAAAAAATTAAAAACAACAAATAAATTACATATTTAGCATAAGTGTAAGAAATACTTAAATTAAGGGAAAAATCTTAATAAAGACTTAAAAAAACTTAAATGATACTTTTTATTAAAATTTTTATTTAATTTAACAAAATTAATGCGTACAAACATAAAAAATGTGGTAATATGAGTACAAAATTATTTGTTTAAACAAAAATATTTACTATATGAGTACAAAATGAGTACAAAAATTGACAAATACTTAGTATTAAGAGGAAAAAATAAAGATATATATTTTATTCAAAAAAGACTTTCAAAAGAACAATCATCTATTCTAGGCTATGATTTTATTAAAAAATCTCTAGAAACAACTGATTTGTCTATAGCAATTGCCAAAAGAGATAAGATACTATCAGATCTTGATAATATATCGAAAAAGCTTGCTTTAGAGGCAAAATTTACTGATGATATAGACAATATTACAATAAACGAATCAAATATTTATAAAGAATCTAACAATATTGATAAAAATACAGATAATTTAGAGAAAAAACGTCAAGAAATGAGTACAAAAAATAAAAAGGAAGATATTTATACAATCTTTTCCATTAAAATACCTAAATTGCCTCAAAGAGAAGAGATTGTAAGTAAAATTGACAGTTATGTACCCATAATTATAGTTTTTTTAACTTTATTTGTTGTTCTAATTGCTTGATTCTATTAAAGATAGTCTTACTTTTTGAAGAATTTTGCTCTTTACTATGAATGTTTTCCATTATTAACGACCATATATAATCAATATATAAATTAATTTGTTTCCAAAGTAAGATCTTTTCTCTTATATCAATATGATTTTTTATTCCGTAACTTTCTAAAAAAACATTTTGTTCATTTGGTTTCATATCAAATGAGAGCATAATTTTACTAATATCAAAGAATTTATTATTTAATGATGCATACTCATAATCAATAAAACATATATTTTTATTAAACAAAATATTTGTGGGATTTAAATCATTGTGTGAAAAGACGTTCTGTTGATTATTTGTTTTTGACATTTTTATTAAGGCATTTAATTTTGTATAGACCTTAGGGAGTTTGTTTGCATTTAATATTTTTTTATATGTATTTATTTGCTCATTGAATGTGTGAATGTTTTTTTTATTTTTTAATTCATGTATGTCTTTTAATCGTTTACCCAATTTTTTAAAAAACATATTATCTTTTTTACATGATGATATTTCATGGTATTCGTAAATTAAAATACCTTTTGTTTTGTTTTTATATAGAACTTTGGGATGTAGTTTTTTATTTGATAACTCAGTTAGAGTTTCTTTGTTGAGATAACTATTAGTCTTAAAATTGGTATTAAATTTTTTGAAAACTTTAAGTATTATTTTTTTTCTATTAAGTCGTCCGGTAAATGTATTTGATGTTTCTCCCTCCCTTAATAGAATTAAATCTTCAATAAAAATATTGATCTCTTTTAAATTCTTTAATATGTTATCCATCAGTTTGGTTAAGTGTTCTTTTCCATGATCTGTAACCAAAAACTATTATTACTAAATAGATTACAAATAAAAAAGCAGTTAAATATAATCCTCTTGATGTATATAAGTAAATTGAGATTGAATCTATTACAAACCAGTATATCCAATTTTCTAATATTTTTTTTGCAACCATATATGTCGTTACTATTGCACCCCAAGTAGTGAAAGCATCAATAAATGGAAGGGCAGCTTGAGTATATTCCTCTAAAACAATCCCAGATAAAATTGCTAAAATTATTATAGAAATGACTGCGTAAACATGATTTAAATTATTCCAACTTTTGATTCTTAAATTACGCTTACCATTGATAATATTTTTCCAATGTAACCATCCATAAACCGCCATTAAAACATAAAAAATTTGTAATAAGGATTCCATATAAAGACCTGCCTGGAACATAATATAAATATAAAGGCAAGAACTAATTAATGCCGCATACCAGCATCTTACGTCTTCTTTTGCTGCTAAGACTAAATATAAAATAGCTGTGAGAACAGCTATGCTCTCAATAACTATGTTAACCATATAATTTTAGAAATCATATCTTACAGAAAATCCGAGATTTCTTGGATCACCTTGTCTTTTATATAATGTATCAACAAAATTTGGGGCCTCATTTCCAAAGAAAAAACCTCTTGTTGAGTAATACTCATCAAATAAATTTCTTACCCATAAGTTTGCTGAAAACTCTGCTTTGGCATAGCCAAAAGTAAGATTAACAAGCTGATAACTTTTTGATTTATTATTGTGAGAATCTGAATAATAAAAGCTACTTTTTCCATTAATATCTATTTTTAAATATAGGTTATTTTTTAAATCTAGATTTGCACCGATAGAATATGTTTGTTGAGGTGCATGAGCTTGAGCTCTGTTTTCTAAATCAGCTCTAGACTCCCAATTGATAATTTTTGTTTTTAGAATACCTAGATTAGCAAAAATATATAAGTTATCAGTAGCTGAATAATTTGAACTTATTTCTAATCCATAGTTTTCACCTTCAGCGGCATTTTGAGTTAAGAATGAGAAAGTATTAGGATCAGATGGATCAACCTGTTTGGAGATTAAAACTTGTTGATCATTTCTTTTCGAAAAGAAAATTGAAGTAGAGTAATTCAAATTTGCATCAGGCTTAGAACTAAAACCAATTTCATAATTAGTTAAAAATTCTGGATCATATATCAAGGATTCTTCAGCAGAGTTGTCAGTAGCATCAAGACCTAGATTGAACCCACCCTGCTTATATCCTCTTGCAATTGAAAAATAAATATTTGATCTATCTTCATTATTTTTAATCAATGATATCTTTCCTCCATTCATATTGTTTGATGGATCAAAAGATTCATTATTAGAATCTTTGTACTTAGAATCCCATTTTTCCCATCTCAATCCAAAAGCGAGTTTATAGTTTTCAGTTAAAAAATAATCAATATTTCCAAATATAGATAAGTTATTCGCTTGATAGTCTCGTGAAACTAACGATTCACTTGCGTAAGGACTGTAAGGGTCATCAGGATCACCGTATATACCATCATCTTTTGTAACATTTTTTTCCTCAAGATCACTAAATTCAAAGCCAAACACCCATTCAAATGGATTTTTCTCTGAAAATTCAGAATTTTTTGATAAAAAACGGATTTCTTGACTAAAAGTATCTCTTTTTCTTAAAGTTTCTGAAAAATAATCATAAATATAGGGAAAATGTGACTCAGAATTACCCCAGTCAGCATCATAACTAAAAACAACATCTGTTTTTGTAGCACTTGTAAAACTTTGAAGATCAAAATTACTATAGTTTTTTGTTATTTTTAATCCAAGTGAATCTGTAACTTGTGAATCCATTCCTGGACGATCTGATAATGTATTTAAGCTTCCATCTATAGTCCAAATATCGGCTGGATCATCCATATCAATTTTTGAAACTAAAAAATTTATATTTGTACTTTCATTAACTTCCCAATTTAATTTATATCGGAGAGTTAGCTCATCTTTTTTTGAAGTGTCTGACTTATTTAAATAAACATTTTTTCTAAAGCCATCTGCATAATCGGTTCTAACAACTAAGCGATATTTCATATTTTTATTCTGCATTGGCCCCCCAAATGCTACACCAATATTTTGTGTTCCATAATCTCCAACTGTCACTTCAGAGGTCCCTTCAAATTCATCAGTTGGGTCTTTAGTTTTAATATAAATTAATCCTGCGAGAGCATTAGCACCTGATCTTGATCCTTGTGGTCCTCTATAAACTTCAACTTGATCAACATCAAACAGAGTTGCAATTCCACCTTGTCCAGAATAATCAATATCATCTATTAGAAAACCAACAGAAGAATTTGGAGTACCTTGATAACCTGACCTTTCGCCAATGCCTCGAATTTGAAAATATCTTGCCCGAGAATCTGAAGCAGCATAATTCAAATTTGGTACTAGATAGGAAAGTTGTTGAAAATGTTTAATCCCTTGAGATTTTATTTCTTCATATTGGATTACAGCAATACTAGAGTCTTCCTCGCTGATTAATTTTTCTCTAAACTCTCCCTTCACAATTATTTCTTCAATGTCTTGTGAAAAGATTAAAAAAGAAAAAAATAAGGGTATTAGAAATAAAATATTTATTCTGATATACATATGCAATTCCTCCGCAACTATTGTGTTGATCAGGTTCAAAGAGTTTCAAAAAGATCTCAGGCTAAGTTGCCACCCCTTTGCATTAATTACTTATATTAATCAATATTTCTATAATTTAAAAGTATTGATTTAAAATATAATTTAAGACGTATAAAATTATTATTTATAACCACATATCAGTTATTTATAACATTTAATGCATAACCGTAAATTTCGGAAATTTGATTAATTCTTTTATCTTTTGGTGTTCCAGCTCCATGACCTGCTCTATCTTCTACTCTTATCAAAATAGGATTATTGCATGATTGATTCTCTTGAAGCTTAGCAGCAAATTTGAAAGAGTGTGAAGGAACAACTCTATCGTCCCGACTTGCTGTTGTAATCAAAGTTGTAGGATAACAAACATCAGATTTAATATTATGAAGCGGTGAATATGATAGAAGATTCTCAAACTCATCTTTTTTATCTGAGGATCCATAGTCACTTTCCCAGGCCCAACCAATTGTAAATTTATTAAACCTAAGCATGTCTAAAACACCAACCTGTGGAATAGCCACTTTATATAAGTCTGGATTTTGTAACATGGTTGCTGCTACTAAAAGTCCACCGTTAGATCTTCCATCGATAGCAGTCGATTTTGGGGACCCAATTTTTTTAGCATGCAAAAATTTTGCAGCGTATGCAAAATCATCAAAAACATTTTGTTTGTTCAAAAGCATGCCTGCTTCATGCCAAGCATCTCCATATTCCGCACCACCTCTTAAATTTGCTACAGCAAAAACTCCATTTTGATTTTTCCATGCAGTTTGACTTTTACTAAAACTTGGAAGTATTGAAATATTGAATCCGCCGTATCCATAAATTAGCAAGGGTGTATTTTCATCGATCATTAAATCTTTTTTATGACTTATATGAATTGGGATTTGTGTCCCATCTTTTGACTCATAAAATTCTAACTTTGATATATATTCATCTGAATCATATCCTTCTAAATCCTCTTGCCAAAAAAGTTTATACGAAAGATCTGCTAAATTTATTTCATAAATTTCTCTTGGAGTTACGTAATTTGTAATTGAAAAGTAGGAACTTATATCTTCAAGACCTCCACTAAAACCGCTTATGGTTCCTTCTTTTGGTAATGACAATTTAGAAATAAGCTGGCCATCTAGATCAAAGACACTTATTTTCGAGAAAGTATCCTCTAAATAGTTAATCACAAAAGAATTATTGACAATATTGACCGATCTTATGGCATTTTTAGACTCAGGGACTACCTCATTCCATATAAAAGAGTTATTTTTGACCTCTAAATTAACAATTTTTCCATTTGGAGCACTTTCAGTAGTATAAAACCACAAAATATTATCTTTACTGTCAATAAAGCTATATGTAGCAATTAATTCGTCAATAATAGGAATAAAATCACTATCTTTGCTAACTTTTAAATAAATTCTGTTTCTTTCGTCAGTTCCCTCTGATATGGATAATATTTTCATATCGCTATCTTTAACTACTGTTATCCCAAATCCCCATCTAGGATTATCAGGATTTTCGTATATCAATTGATCATCAGATTGATTCGTGCCAATTTTATGAAACATTATTTTTGGTGATTCATTTAATTCTTTTAAAAGCTCTCCGTCAGGTTCTTCATAACGTCTATAGTAAAACCCACTATCATCATTTTCCCACGTTGCCCCAGAAAATTTTGCCCACTTTAAGTTATCTTCAAGAACCTCTCCTGTTTCGATATTCATTACTTTCCATGATCTCCAATCAGATCCACCATCTGAAACCGAAAATGCAATATGCGTTGCATTATTATTTATACTAGTTCCGCCAAGAGATACTGTCCCATCTTCTGAGAAAGTGTTTGGATCAATTAAAACTCTTTCTTTACAATCTTCACAATCTTTAATCATTAACTTGCTTTGTTGAAACGTGCCATCATTAAAATAGTAAAATGTTTTTTCTTTTACCTTGTATGGAATAGATATAGACTCACTTTCCCATATATCATTCAAATAACTTTCAAGACCTTTTTTATAATTATTATTTTGAATAAAATCTTTTGTAAAGTTATTTTGCCTATCGACCCAATCTGTAGATTCTTCACTTGTAAAATCCTCAAGCCATCTATATGAATCACTTATTTCATAACCATGAATCGTTTCACTAAATTCTATTTTTTTTGTTTCTGGATATGAAATCTCAGACTCTTGAGATGTGCAGGAAACTAAAATGAAAAACAATAAAGAAAAGTATTTTTTATACATATAAATAATATTACTTTACAATTACCCGATGGATCAATTCAATTCTGCATGGAAGTACACATTTTCAAATTGGAAATATTTTATAATGCTTGCGCTTCCTGTAATTGCAATAGAATCATTGACCGCCTTCCTAATTATTCCTCTTGCAGAGATTTCTCAACCAGAAGATTTTATAGAATTTTTTGAAAATAATTCACTTGTAATAAGTATGGTTGGATTAATTGGAGTTATTCTCCAAATTTCTTTTTTAGGAGGTATTTGGGTAAGCTACTTGTCAATTGATAAGGGAAAAGAGATAACTCCTATAAATGCTCTTCAGGCTGGACTTACAAAGTTCTTTCCCTTATTTGGAGCATATATCTTGATAGCTATAGTTTCATTTTTTGGGTATATATTATTAATATTACCTGGCATATATCTCACTGCAAGATTTTCATTATTTGCAGCTCAAATTATGTATGAAAATAAGGGTGTTTTTGAATCAATAAGTTCATCATGGGAAATGACGGATGAATATGGATCAAAATTATTTGGGTTTACCTTGGTCTTTGTAGTATTAATGATAAGTTCAAGTTTAATATTGTCCAGCATACTACCAGCTGGAATAGTGCAAACATCTATACTTGCAATAAATGAATATTTATTTGTAATTCCCTTGGGTTATATTTACTTCACTCTTTATAAATCTCTTAAAGAAAGATAGTTTAATTGTCGAAATTGTATTTCAAAGGTAGAATGCTCTTTCGTTTGTGGGCCTGTAGCTCAGTTTTGGTTAGAGCGTTCGACTGATAATCGAGAGGTCGGAAGTTCGAGTCTTCCCAGGCCCACCATT
>MDSV01136340.1_pt1 | contig 22173 bp, 20 predicted proteins | sample 810851 | NCBI WGS metagenome assembly MDSV01 (sample SAMN05326640, study PRJNA326480) | marine metagenome | isolation source: seawater | place: Atlantic Ocean: North East | collected 2012 | reverse complement strand
TAGATTACAATAATAAAAATATGTTTGAGTATGCGGGTGCATCTGGAGGTTTTATCGATTATTTAGGTTACCCCTATTGCCGAGGAAGAATATTTAATAGTATCGAAGAAGATAAAGGTCAATATAATAATCCTATAGAAATTTTTTGGGCTACTGGAGCTTGTATATGTATTCGTTCAAAATATTTTATAGAAAATAATGGCTTTGATGAAGATTTTTTTGCACATCAAGAAGAAATAGATTTATGTTGGAGATTTAAAAATAAAAAATATAAAATTATGTGTCAGCCAGAATCAACTGTTTTTCATGTTGGAGGAGGAACATTAGATCCTAAATCTTCATTTAAAACATATTTAAATTTCAGAAATAATTTATACATGTTATTTAAAAATTTACACATTGCTGATTTATTAATTGTTTTACCTCTAAGACTAGTTTTGGATGGTATAGCAGCTATTACCTTTATTTTTAATCAAAATGGATTTAATCACTTTATTTCAATCATAAAAGCTCATTTTTCTTTTTATTTTAATATACCAGCACTATTGTCAAAAAGAAAAGGAATTAAGCAAAATAGATATCACAAAGGAAGGTCAATGAATAGTATTGTTTTTCTAAATAAAATCAAAAATGTTTCTATTTTTTCAAAACTGAAATAGCTGCCTCATAAGAATCTAATCCAAATCCACAAATAACTGATTTACAATTTTTAGATAATAAGGATTTTCTTCTGTATTTTTCTCGTGAATAAATATTAGAAACATGTATTTCTATAACAGGTGTTAATATTGATGAGATTGCATCAGAAATAGATACAGAAGTATGAGTATATCCACCAGCATTTAACAAAATAAAATCATAACTAAAGCCAACTTCATGAAGTTTATCAATTAAAATACCCTCAACATTACTTTGAAAATAATCAATTTTATAATGTTTGAACTTATTCTTTAGTTGCTTTAAATATTCTTCGAAAGAAATATTACCGTAAATAGATTTTTGTCTTTTACCTAATAAATTTAAATTTGGTCCGTTAATAATAATTATCTTCATAAATTGATACAAAAATAAAAAATTTGGAATTAGATAAATCAATAAATAATTTTAAATCATATCTTAAAATTGAAAGATCTTTATCAATCAATTCTGTTGATGCATATATTAGAGATATTTACAAATTTGCAGATTATATTAAAAATAATGATATGTCCGTTCTGAAAATCAATTTAAGTGATATAAGAGGATTTATTAAAGAAATTAATACAATTGGTATCTCTGCTAGATCTCAGGCTAGATTTATTTCCTCCATCAAATCATATTATAAATTTTTGTTAATTGAAGGGTATATTAAAAATAGTCCGGCGGAATTGCTTGCAAGTCCAAAAGTTGGAATTAAAATACCTGTTGTACTATCAATAGAAGAAATCAACAAACTAATAAAATCAATTGATTTATCATCTAAGCATGGTGAAAGAAACAGAACTATTATAGAAACTATTTATAGTTGCGGTTTGAGAGTTTCAGAATTAATTAATTTGAAAATAAGTAATATATTTTTTAAAGATAATTTTCTAAAAATTATTGGAAAAGGAAACAAGGAAAGACTTTGTCCTATTGGCAATAAAACATTAAATTATTTAAAAACATATATTGATAATATTAGAAATCATTCAATTTCAAATGAACAAGATAGCGATATAGTTTTTTTAAATAATAGAGGTTCTAGATTAAGTCGTGTTATGATTTTTTTAATGATGAAAAAATATGCAGAGTTATCTGGAATTAAAAAAAATATAAGCCCTCATACATTAAGGCATTCATTTGCTACTCATTTAATTGATGGTGGTGCTGACTTAAGAGCAATTCAAGAAATGTTAGGACATCAAAGTATAACAACAACTGAGATTTACACACACCTAGATAAAGAGTATTTAAGAAGTAATATTATAAGCTATCATCCTAGATCAAATTCATGAGAAAGCATAATATAATTAAACTTCATTTATTAAAGGGTATTAGTTGGTTTATGCTTTCAATGCCAATTATTGTTATTTTTTTTCAAGACCATGACTTAAATCTGATGCAAATAATGCAACTTCAAGCAGCTTATTCATTATCAGTAGCAATTTTTGAAATTCCATCAGGCTATATTGCAGATTTATTTGGAAGAAAAAAAACAATAGTACTTAGTACATTATTTTCTTTTTTTGGATTTTTAATGTTTTCCTTTTTTTCTGGTTTTAATGCATTTCTTATAGCCGAAGTATGTGTTGGTATTGGAGGAAGCTTAATGTCTGGATCTGACACTGCACTTTTATATGATACCTTAATTGAAGAAAATAAACAAAAAACATACACTAAGGTTGAAGGAAAAAATTATGCAATAGGAAATTTTTCTGAATCAATTGCTGGAGTTATAGGTGGTTTATTAGCGGTTAATCATTTGTATTTACCTGTTTACTTACAAACAATAATTTTGTTTTTTAGTATTCCAATTTCACTTTCATTAATAGAGCCTAAAATAAATAGAAAATTAGCATTGTCATTTCAATCAATTAAGAACATAATATATTTATCATTAATTAAAAATTTAAAATTAAAATGGTTAATAATATTTTCATCCTTTATGGGGGTTGCGACACTATCAATCGCATGGTTAGCACAACCGTTTTTTCAGGAAATTAACATTCCAATTTTATATTTTGGAATATTATGGGCTCTATTAAATTCAACCGCAGGAATATCATCATTCAATTCACATAAGTTTAATTCTAAAAACAATATTTATACTTATTCATTTATTATGATTATTTCATTTATTCTCTTAAGCTTAAACCAAAAATTAGTTGGATTAATATTTATTTTTGTTATATATGCTATTCGAGGATTTGTTACACCTCTATTAAAAAATCTTATTAATATAAATATATCATCTGAAAAAAGAGCTACAATTTTGTCTATAAGAAGTTTTATTATTAGGATTTCTTTTGCAACTATAGCACCATTTCTTGGATTTATTGCAGATAGAGAATCATTACAATACTCATTTTATGTTTTAACAATAATTATTACTATAACTCTTTGTTTATCTTGCTACAAATTGTATAAACTAGATAAAAAAAGTAAATTTGTAAAAGAAAATTAACATTTATATGAAAAAATTAAAAGAAAAATGGAATATAAAATCAAATTTCCAACTTATTATAATTTTAATAGTTTTTGCAATAACTGGCTCTATGTCATTAGTAGTTAGTGAACCTATATTAGAGTTTATAGGAATTAAAAGCACTAGTATGAGTTCTTGGTTATTTATACCACTGAGATTAATAATCGTTTTTCCTGTTTACCAGCTTTTAATTCTAGTAATAGGCTTTTTATTAGGTCAATTTAATTTCTTTTGGCAACTTGAGAAAAAAATGTTAATTAAAATGGGATTTTCAAAACTTTTTGATAAATAATGAAAATTATTATTTCTATAGCGACAAGAATAATCCCTAGACATTACTTGCAACATGTTAGTCATTTTTTTTTAAAAATTTTGTCTTTTTTTATGAGAGGAAACAAATTTGAGGACCCAATTAACAGTATAAAATATAGTAAGTTATTACCATATGGTAGAATCAAATCTAGAGAAAATGCTTTAGCTCCTGATAGTATGAGTCTAGAAAGACATAGACTAATGTGGTTGTTTTTACAACAAAAAACTAACTTCTTTACTGATAAACTTAAATTCTTACATATAGCTCCGGAATTTTGTTTTATAAATTTATTTAAAAAAATGAGAAATCTCGAATATATTACTGGAGATTTAATATCACCTTGGGCAGATGTAAAAATGGATGTTCACGATATTCCATTTAATGATAATGAATTTGATGTTGTGATATGTAATCATGTTTTGGAACACGTAAAAGATGATAAAAAAGTAATGAAAGAATTTTATAGAGTTATGAAAAAAGGTGGATGGGGCATTTTTCAGGTACCTATTGACAAAAGTAATAAGCTAACAATTGAAGATCCTCTAATAACAGACCCTAAAGACAGGGAAAGATTGTACTGGCAATCAGATCACCTTAGACTATATGGATTAGATTATTCAAAAAAATTACAAAAAGCTGGCTTTAAAGTAACAGAAAGCAACTTTATAAACGAACTTGAAACTGAGCTTGTAAATAAATATGCATTACCTAAAAATGAAATTATTTATTTTTGCGAGAAAATATAATTAAACACTTTTAATGTATATAATTTTTTTAGTTTCAAAATAATCTTCAGTAAAAAAATTTGAAATACTATATTCATTATGAATAATACCTTTCATTTCCTCTGTCAAATCTCCTCCTTTTAAGTAGATTATTCCATTTTTTAATTCATTTATACTTTTTTTGTGAAATTTATTTTTAGCTAATTTTAAAAATCTTCTCATGTTAGTTACTGCTCTAGAAACTATAAAATCATATTTTTCCTCAATATTTTCAGATCTTAAATTCAATACCCTTACATTATCTAATTTAACCATGTTACTAACTGTATTAACTACATCAGCTTTTTTTTTTATGCTATCAACCAAAGTAAAATTTACATTAGGATTTGTTATTGCTAATGGGATGCCAGGAAATCCTCCACCTGTTCCTAAATCCATAATATTAGTATTATTTTTAAATTCAATAATTTTATTTATTGAAAGAGAGTGTAAAATATGAAAAACATTAATATTATCTATTGATCTTCTTGAAATAACATTTACGTTCTTGTTTAAATCTTTATAAATTTTTTTTAAATCATTTAATTGACTTAACTGAGTTTTATTTAGTTTGGGAAAATATTTTAAAAATATACTCATAATTATATCGAATCCTTTGAGCCAGATACAATTTGAAATAGTTGTTCACGACTTCTATATAATTGAGCTTTTACTGTCCCAATAGGTATTTGAAGTAAACTAGAAATTTCTTCGTAACTCATTTCTTTAAAGTATCTTAATTTAACTAATTCTCTATATTTTGGTTTAAGCTTATCAACTACTTGTCTGAGTATTGCGATTTTTTGTTTTTTAATTAAAATACCTTCCGGATTTAGCTCTTCTGATGGAATATCAATTTTATTTTTTTTACCATCATTATCAGTAGTAAATTGATCAATAGAAGTTGTTTTTATCTTATTTTTTCTTAAATAATCTATACAGTTATTTCTTGCCACGGTAAAAAGCCATGTACTAAAAGTATAGTTCGGAGTATACATATGTAGCTTCTTAAATGCCTTACCTAAAGCCTCAATTGTTAAATCTTTGGCAAGTTCTTGATCACCAACTTTTTCAAACAACATAAAATAAAGAGGATCTCTATATAACTTCATCAACTCATTATATGCTGTAGTATCTCCCTCTTCAAGAGCTCTATTAATTAGTTTTAAATCTCTTAAACCTTTATCAGTTAAGTTACTTGTCATAATTCCATTTTTTAGGTTGACTAATAAGATTCAATAATACAAAAATTCCCTGTATAAATATGAATAAAATTTCATACAAAGGATGCAATAAATATAAATCAGATACATTTAATTTTTTCATTGATGCATAATTAATAACATATGATATTAACAATTTAAAAAATAACAATATTAAAAAAATCTCTAAACTCTTAAAAAAAAGAATAAACAATGATGACCAAAAAAATAGTTGTGATAGTGGATATAAACCTAATAAAACTTTAAATTTTAAACTATAAAGTTTAGAGGTTGTTAAATGTCTTCTTTTTTGATAAATCCAATTTTTCCATTTATCATGTGATTGAGAAATTGTATGAGAATTTTCATTTACAACAATACCAATGCTATTATTTTCAGCAACTTCTTGTATAAATAAGTCATCGTCACCTGAAGCAATGTGCATATGATTTGCAAAACCCTTATTTTCAAAAAAAACATTCTTTGTATATGCTAAATTTCTTCCAACTCCCATATATGGATAGCCATAAAGGCAATATGAGAAATATTGTTTAGCAATTAAATAAGTGTCATATCTTACAAATCTATTTAATATAGATTTTGTTTTTTGATAAGAACCATAACCAAGTACTACATTATTATATTTAAAACATTTTACGATTTCTTCAATCCATTTTTTTGAATTAGGTCTACAATCAGCATCAATTAACAAAAGATTTTCATATTTAGCTGATTTAATACCAATTGTTAAAGCAAACTTTTTTCCATTTCTTGTATTAATTTTTTCATCTAAATTACATACAACTAAATTGTCATAATCATTTTGAAGTGATTCTAAATAATATTTTGAACCATCAATTGATTGATCATTAACAACAATAACCTCAAAGTCTTTGTATTCTTGATGTAAAACTTCAGTTAAATTTAGTTTTAGATTTAATTCCTCGTTTTTTGCACATATTATTATAGATATAGGAGCTAAATATGTAGAATGCAAAGCCTTATATCTTGCTAACTTTATAAAAAAAATTAAGTTATAACAATAAATAAAAAATAGACATAATAAACATAATGATAAGATTTCTATCATTTATATTTTTAAATAATTATATATATTATTTTCAACTCTTTTAATAACATCCTGTACTTCTTTCTTTTCAAATTTTGAGCCGGTAATATGTTCAAAAAGCTCAATATATCTTTCAGAAACTGAATTGCAATAATCATCGGTCATTGTTGGAATAGCCTGACCCTCTTTACCCTGAAAACCATTTTCAATTAACCATTTTCTAACAAATTCTTTAGATAATTGCTTTTGAGGTAAATTATTTATTAAGTTATTATGATAATCACTTAAATAGAAATACCTAGATGAATCAGGGGTATGTATTTCATCAATAAGAGTAATTACACCATTTTTGTCCTTACCAAATTCATATTTAGTGTCAACTAAAATTAAATCTTTCTCTTTAGCTATTGCTGTTCCTCTTTCAAATAATGCGAATGTATATTCTTCTAATTTGATGTAATCATGTTCAGAAACAAGTCCTTGCTTCAAAATTTCTTCTCTACTAATATCCTCATCATGACCAACTTCAGCTTTAGTAGTAGGAGTTAAAATTGGCTTATCAAATTTTTCATTTTCAACCATACCATCTTTCATTGGTACTCCACAAATAATTCTTTTTCCAGATTTATATTCTCTCCATGCATGGCCTGTTAAATATCCTCTAATTACCATTTCAACTTTAAATGGATCACACATTTTACCAATTGTTACTGATGGATCTGGAGTTGATTCTTTCCAATTTGGCACAATATCTCTAGTCATATCTAAAAATTTAGCAGCAATTTGATTTAATACTTGACCTTTGTATGGTATTCCTTCAGGAAGAACATGATCAAATGCAGAAATTCTATCTGTTGCTATCATTACTAGAGTTTCATCACTAATTGTATAAACATCTCTTACTTTTCCTTTATAAAATCGAGTTTGACCTGGAAAATTGAAATTTGTTTCTTTGATTGTATTTTTCATTTGTTTAATGTTTTGGTTCATATGCTTTTATTATTTGTTTTACTAATTTATGTCTTATTACATCTTTATCATCAAGATGAATAAATGATATATCATTAATGTTTTCTAATTTTTTTTTTGCTTGAACTAATCCTGATAGATTTGTTTTAAGTAAATCAATTTGACTTATGTCTCCTGTAATAATAAATTTTGCTGAGATACCCATTCTTGTTAAAAACATTTTCATTTGTTTCTCTGTGGTATTTTGGCCTTCATCTAAAATTACAAAAGCATTATCAAGAGTTCTTCCTCTCATATAAGCAAGTGGTGCAATTTGTATAATTCCTTCATCAATATATTTATTAACTTTTTTAACAGATAACATATCTGTCAAAGCATCATAAATAGGTTGCATATATGGATCTAACTTTTCTTTAACATCTCCAGGTAAAAAACCTAAATTCTCACCTGCTTCAATCGCAGGTCGCGTGAAAATTAATTTCTTTACTTGTTTGTTTTTAAGTGATTTTACAGCAATAGCAACTGAAGTATAAGTTTTTCCGGTTCCAGCAGGTCCAATCACAAATAGCATATCATTTTTTTTGCTTTCAGATAATATTTTTCTTTGATTCTTAGTGATAGCTCTAATAATTTTACCTTTACTAGAGTGTAAAATAATATTATTAGTTTGATTTAATAAATCATTTTCATTTTCAAAAACTATTCTTTCAATGTTGTTTAATGTTAAAGAATTAAACTTTTTAATGTGAAGAATACATGCTTTTATTTTTTTTTCAAAAAGATTAATATCATCTTTTTTTCCATATATTTTTATTTCCTCTCCTCTTGAAACTACTTTAACATCAGCAAAAAATGATTTAAACTTATCGAATTTTTTATTATTAGCACCAAACAACTTGTTAAGATCAATGTTTTTTATTTTAATTAATTTCTCTAACATTAACTTATTTCTTTCACCTAATTCTTTTACTTTTGAAATACAAAATAACATAAATTATAATAACTTTTAATATAAAAATGCAAATTATAACTCTCACAACAGATTTAGGATTAAAAGATAGTTATATTGCTACTATTAAAGGATCTATTTACTCTGAAATTAGTGATGTAAAAGTAATTGATATTACTAATACTATAGATCCATTCAATATACACCAAGCTGCATATGTATTAAGAAGTTGTTATAAGGATTTTCCAGATGGTACAATTCACATAATTAGTGTTGATGATGAACTGACAATTAATAATGAACATTTAGTTGTAAAATCAAACAATCATTATTTTATTGGTTCTGATAACGGGTTGTTTTCACTTTTAATAAATAAAAATGTTCCAGAAAAAATAATTCAATTAAATCTAAATCAAAAATCAGATTGCACTACTTTTGCTGCTAAAAATGTTTTTGTTCCTGCTGCATGTCATTTGTCAAGAGGTGGTACTATGGAAATTTTAGGTAAAGAAATTGAAAATTTCAAAACACATAAACAGGAACTTAATTCAGTTTTTAATAATAATATTTTAAAAGGTGCTATAATTTATGTTGATAACTATGGTAATGCTATTTCTAACATAAAAAAAAGTGATTTTAATAAATACAATAAAAACAATAGTTTTGTAATATTATTTGGAAGAGAAGATGAGCAAATTACTAAAATTTCTAATAAATATAAAGATGTTTTAGTATCTGAGAAGCTTGCTATATTTGGTGAGAATAATTATTTACAAATTGCGATTAATCAAGGGGCAGCAAGTAAATTATTAGGATTGAGAATACATGAAATAATTAGAATAGAATTTTTATGAAATATTTAATTTTTAAGGAACTAAAATTTTTTTTTAGTAGTCTAGTTGGATATTCAATTATTTTTATATTCTTAATGATTAATGGTCTAACTTTATGGTGGAAGGAGAGTGAATTTAATGTTTTAGATTATGGATATGCAAATTTAGACATGCTTTTTGTAGTGTCTCCATTATTATTTCTTTTTTTCATTCCTGCTCTATGCATGAGAGCCTTTTCAGAGGAATATTTTTCAGGAACTTTTGAGTTATTAATTACTAAACCTATTTCGATCTTAAATATAGTATTAGCAAAATATTTAAGTGTAATATTTATTGTTTTTATTTCAATTTTCACTACATTAATATATACTATATCTATTAGTTATTTGTCTGAAAGTCAAGTAAATATAGATGTAGGCTGTATTGTAGGTTCATATATTGGTTTATTTTGTCTTAGTAGTTTGTTTATTAGTATTAGTATGTTCGCATCTGCAATTGTAAACAATCAAATCATTTCATTAATATTATCTTTAACATTTTGCGCATTATTTTATTTTGGATTTGATTTTATAAGTAAAATTGAATTTTTCAAGCATCATGTATTACAAATTGAGAAAATTGGAATTTCTTTTCACTATTCGCTAATGAGTAAAGGTTTAATAAAACTTAATTCTCTTATATACTTTATATCAATTAGCTATTTATTCATAAAACTAACTGAAAACATAATTAAATACAGAAAGCATTGAAATATATAATCAAAAATACAATTGCTATTGTTATATCAGTTATACTAATAAATATGATTTTTAGTTATATTAATTTTAATTTTGATTTAACTAGTGACAAAAGATATACAATTTCTGATGAATCAAAAAAAATAATAAAAAATTTAGATGACAAAATTTACATAAAAATATACTTAGACGGAAACCTTCCTGGCGAGTTTGAGTTTTTCAAAAACTCTATGCAAACCTTATTAAAAAATATTAGAAGTGTAAATTCAGATTTTTTTGAATTTGATTTTAATAATCCTAACATTAATGATACAGAAAAAAAAAATAACTTTATTTAATCAATTAATTGAGTTAGGACTATCTCCAACTGATATACAAATTAATAAAGATAACTCTAAAATAACTCAACGAATATTTCCAGGTGCAATAGTATATTATAAAGATAAAACTTTAGCTGTTAATTTATTAAAAAATACAGCAAATAAATCTCCATCAAATAGTATAAATCATTCTATTGAAAACTTAGAATATGAAATTATTTCATCAATATTAAAAATTACTAAAAAAGAAAATGATAAAATCGCATTTTTAACTGGTAATGGGCAATTGAGTGCAGAAAATGTATATGATATTTCTTATTCAGTAATGAACGATAATTATAATTTATCAAATTATTTTGATGTAGAAAGATTTAATATTAAAGAATATATTATTGATTCATTAAATAATAGAAATAACATTTCATTTCAAATAAATAGATTGCAAAAATATAAAGTTGTAATTGTCGCAAAACCTACATTAGCTTTTAATGATCTTGACAAATATATTATTGATCAATATATTATGAACGGAGGCAAGGTTCTTTGGCTTGTTGATGGTGTCAAGGCAAATATGGATAGTTTAAAAAATCAAGGTGGAAGTTTTATTGCAATGAAAAATAATTTAAATATTGATGATCAACTTTTTAAATATGGAGTAAGAATTAATGCTAATCTTATTCAAGATTTAAGATCAACTCAAATACCAATTGTTACTGGTTACAGCAATAATATTCCCCAACAAAACTTTTTTACTTGGCCTTATTACCCGATTTTATTCTCTGAAAAAAAACATTCACTTTCAAAAAACATTGATGGAGTAAAATGTGAATTTGTTAGCTCAATAGATTTAATTAAAAATAATATTAAAAAAACTATTCTTTTAGAAAGTTCAGAAAACTCTCGCTTGATTCTTTCACCAGCAAATATCTCATTGGATATTCTCAGAAATCCTCCCCAAAAATCTACCTTTTCACAAGGCAGAAAAGCTGTTGGTGTATTATTAGAAGGAAAATTTGAATCAGTTTTTAAAAATAGAATATTACCTAAAGATAATTCAATTTTAAATTTTAAAGAAAATTCTATCGAAAATAAAATGATTATAATTTCAGATGGTGACATAATTTCTAACTACGTCAGTAAAACTGGAAATATATATCCTTTAGGTTATGATAAATATAGAAAGTTACCTGAAGCTTATCCTGGAAATAAATATTTTTTAATAAATATAATTCAATACTTAAGTGATAATCAACAATTAAATTTGATAAAATCAAAAGACTTATCTTTAAGAATGCTTGATAAGAAAAAAATAAAAAAATACCGACTAACTATAGAAATTATTAATATAGTATTACCTGTAGTTCTACTCTCACTGTTTAGTATATTCTTTAAATTTTACGAAAAAAGAAGATATGCCTAAAAAAAAATATATATTTTTTGCATTATTAATTATTACAATTTTTTATTTCTATTTCAAAGAGAAAAAAATATCATCTCATAACAATATAAAATACAAATTTGCTATTGAAGATACTTCTTTTATTAGTAAGATTTTTCTAGCTGACCGTAATGGAACCTCTATTTTATTAGAAAAAAATAATAATAATTGGCTTTTAAATAAAAAATATGATGTAAAAAAAAATTCAATAAACATCTTACTTTCTACAATTAAAGATATTAGAGTTCATAAATCAGTACCAATAAATGCGACAGAAAATGTAATTAAAGATATCGCTACAAATGGTATTAAAGTTGAAATTTTTAGCAATAAAAAAAAGCAAAATAAACTTTTAAGATCATATACATTAGGACAGCCAACAGCTGATTATCTAAGTAACTACATAATAAATAATGATGAAGATAAACCTTACATAGTAAATATTCCTGGCTTTAATGGTTTTTTAACTCCTAGATATGGTGCTCAAATAAATAATCTTGATATTAATTCATGGCGATCAACTTTAATTTTTAAAAAATCAATTAATAAAATAAATCAGCTAAGTCTGATAAATTATTTGGATAGTACAAAATCTTTTACAATTAATAATAATAGTGCTATACTATATGACTTTGAACAAAATCAAGTTGAAATAAATAAGAAAGTAATTGATAATTATATGAAAGTATGTTGTAAATTAAATTGTGAATCATATAAGAAAGCAAATAAATTTAATGATTACAACAAATTATTATTTGAACTAACTATTGATACAGACACATTAAAAATATATGAATTGAATAGCAATTTACTCAAATACAAAGAATATAATTATAATGTTAACAGAATGTTGGGTGTTCTTAATAATCATCAATATATGCTTATTCAAGGTCATGTTTTTAACAATGTGTTAATTAATATTGATGAATTTATAAAGTAAAAATTTATTTTTAAGAAATAGAAAAATTATATTTGGCTTGTAAAAAAATAGTTATGAAATTTATAGTAAATAGTACAATTTTATTAAAGGAAGTGCAAAAGTTAAGTAGTTTAGTGAGCTCCACTAATACATTACCAATTTTAGATAATTTTTTATTTGAAATTTCTTCAAATAAACTAAGCATAATAGCATCCGATCTAGAGACAACTATGATATCATCAATTCAAATTGAATCGCAAGATGAAGGTAAAATTGCAATACCATCAAGAATGTTATTAGATACTTTAAAATCATTTTCAAATCATCTTTTAACTTTCATTGTTGACATGAGTAAGTTTACTATAGAAATGAGTTCAGAAACTGGAAATTATAAATTAGCTGGGCAAAATGGGGATGATTTTCCAAAAACCCCTTCCCTTTCAACATCAAATAAAATTAATATAAATTCTTCAGTTTTATTAAATGCTATTAACAAGACATTGTTTGCAAGTGGGAATGATGAGTTACGCCCTATGATGTCAGGTGTATATTGTGAACTATCTAATGAAAATACAGTTTTTGTTGCAACAGATGCTCATAAGTTAGTTAAACATGTAAGATATGATGTTATTTCTGAGACTAATACTTCTTTTATATTACCCAAGAAACCTCTTGCAATTCTTAAAAATCATCTAATATCAGATACTGATATATTTCTTGAATTTAATGATACTAATGCAATGTTTACATTTGAAAGTACAACTATAATTTGTAGATTAATAGATGGAAAATATCCAAACTACGATGCGGTAATACCTAAAAAAAATCCAAATAAATTGACAATTTCTAGATCTAAAATTTTAGATTCTATAAAAAGAGTATCTATCTATGCAAACAAAACTACTCATCAAATTAGATTAAAGGTTGCTGGTAGTGAACTTCAGATATCTTCTGAAGATCTAGATTTTTCAAATAAAGCTGATGAACGTTTATCTTGTAAATATGAAGGTGATGATATTGAAATTGGTTTTAATTCAAAATTTATTATAGATATGTTAAATAATATTGGTTCAGATAATATTTCACTAGAAATGAGTGAACCTAATAGAGCTGGCATTTTACTTCCTCTAGATGGGCAAGAGGAAACAGAAGAAACACTAATGCTAGTAATGCCTGTAATGCTAAATTCTTAAAACTATGAAAAAACAAATTATATTCTTAATTAGTGTTTTTATTTGCTTCAATTTAAAATCACAAAGCTTACTTCCTAATAAATATGGATTAAAAATTGGTGGTAATATGTCAAACTTAATAGCAAATTCTGAAGAGGGTGTTAAAAATCCTTCTACTTCATTAGGCTATGGTTTTGCGGGAGGATTATATATACAAATTCCAATTAATAATACTCTTTCTATTAATCCTGAAATACTATACTCTCAAAAATCATCAACTTTTGAATATGATTACGTATACGATTATGATATAAATCAAAGAGACTATTATAAAAGTAAGAGTTCTATCACATTAAGTTTTATAGAAGTTAATCCTACTTTAAGCTATTTGGCTGCTTATAATTTATCTTTAAATATTGGACCTTCCATACATTATATGATTAGTAGTAATCATGAATATGAACAAACACTTACTGAAAGATTAGATGAAACTACATCAGCTGAAGTTCTTGATGATGGTGTGTTTGATGAATCTAGTTTAGATATTGGATTAAATGCTGGGTTATCTTACTATATAAATGAGGATTTTATTTTAAATGGTACAGTATATAGTGGTTTTATGAAAATAGGAGAAGTTTTAAGACCAATAGATATTCTAAATGATGAGCCAACAACTAACATAAAATTATCAAATATTAGATTATCTCTATCTTATTTATTTTGAAATTGATAGGGAATTAGATAATTATTTTCAAATACAGGAATAATTGATGATTTAATATTAGGGTTAAGGCAAAATTCTGTATCTTTAATTAACTCTTCAGAACTATTTCTTTTTCTATACGCTGAATTTGCAAGAAATTTAAATATGTCATTTCGACTATTTAAATAAATCTGTTTAGAAATTTTAACTGACTCACAATTGGTACTAAAAAAACCATTTTTCATTAGAACTAGTGAAATATGTCCAGCTAGTAAGGTATCTTCTAAGTTTAATAAATTTTTCCAACCTGAGCATAAAATTGTTACATCCTTGTTAGAAATATTTAAATAATTTACTACTGAATGAAAATTTATATACGATGCAGTGATAATCCTATTTCCTTTTGCTAATTTAATAGCTTTAGTTCCATTAGTAGTAGTTAAAACTAAGGTTTTTCCTTTAATATTCTTGTTAATATAGTGATAAGGAGAATTTCCATAAATAAAACCATCAACTAACTTTGTGTTTCTCTCAGCTGCTAGAATATGATTTTTTTTATTCTTATACTTAAGTGCATCTTCTAAACTAGTTACAGGAATTATCTTAGAAATACCATACTCGAATGCTGTAGAAATTACAGATGTTGCTCTAAATAAATCAATAATTACAACAATATTATTTTCTGTATTGTAAGATTCATATAATTTAGGTGATAAGCAAACAGATAGATTTTTCATTATAGGAATGGTAAATTGACAACTTTAGACTTGATTTTCTTATTCCTAATACTAATTTCAACTATTGAATTAACATTAGTGTATTCTACATTAATAAATGCTGTTGCTATTGGTTTATTTAAAGTTGGAGACATTGTACCAGAAGTAACAAAACCAATTTCTTTTTGGTTACTTGTAGAAAAAACTTTATAATCTTTTCTTGCAATTCCTTTATCTAATAATTCAATACCAACAAGTTTTTTGGTTGGACCTTCTTTTAAAACTTCTTGAATAATATCTTTTCCTATGAAATTTTTATTGAATTTAGTAATCCAAGTAAGACCTGCTTCTATAGGAGATATTGAATCATTAATTTCATTTCCATATAAACAAAAACCTTTCTCTAACCTTAATGTGTCTCTTGCTGCTAATCCAATTGGTTTTAATTGTATATTAGTTTTAAATAATAATTTCCAGAGATCAATTAAATGTGAATTTTTTACATATAGTTCAAAACCTAATTCTCCTGTATATCCAGTTCTTGAAATAATAACATTTTTAATTAATCCTAAATCACCAATAATAAAATTATAATATTTTAATTTAGATATATCAGATGAACTAATCTTACTAAGTAAATCTAGAGACTCAGGACCTTGTAATGCTAACAAAGAATATTCATCTGATTTATTAGTAATTTTACATTTAAAAGAGTTGTTTTTTTTTAACCAGTTATAATCTTTTTCAATATTAGAAGCATTAACAACTAACATATATTTATTTATTCCCAATTGATAAACTAAAAGGTCGTCAACAATCCCTCCTTCATTATTTGGAAAATATGAATATTGTACTTTTCCTTCAGATAATTTTGATATATCATTTGATGTGACATATTGTAAAAAGTCTAAAGATTCTTCACCATTAATAAAAATTTGACCCATATGTGATACATCAAATACACCAACTTTATTTCTAACGGCGTGATGTTCAGCTTTAACACTTTCATATTGAACTGGCATATAAAATCCACCAAAATCAATCATTTTAGCACCTAAGAGCTCATGAATATTATTTAAAATTAATTTTTTCATATTATTCTATAATTATTATTTTTCTAATTGCCCCATCATCAAAGTGATAGAACAATGGAGTATTAGATTTAAATTTGGTTTGTTGCCCAAGCATATTTGTAATTTTAATAATTTTACTATTAACTTTAAAATTAGAAATTGAAAGAACAAAATCTACAAAATAACTAGATGTATCACTTATACATCCATAATCATCAATAACAACTAATAAATACTCACCGTTAATTATGGGATTTAGAGTTATAATACTTCCATTATTATTAGAAGAATTTAATATTAGTCCATTTGGACTATAGGCTTGATATATATATGGTGGAGTGCCACCTAAAGCAAACAAATCAAGTAAAATATTGTTATTATTTGTAATATTTGAAATTGGACTCGAGACGATTAAATTAGTTGTAATAATACTGTCACAAGAATATAAGGTTGTCAATAAAGAATCAATGTAAAAACCAGATGTATTGTAAGTATTATTTCCAATTGTGATACTGTCATTATTGCAAATATTGATATTTTGCTCAGAATAATATGTTGTGTTGATAGTTAAATCAGTATAAATTATACTATCACAATTATTTATATTTAAAAGGGTATCAACATAAGTTCCTGACGAATTGTAGATATTGTTTGCAATTGTAATGCTTTGACCTTGACATAATGTCACATAATTATTATAAGTGTTTATTGGATTAACTACCAAAAATGAATTAACAACACTATCACATCCATCTACAGTAATTAAATTATCAGAATAAGCTCCGGTTTGATTATAAATACTATTTCCAACAGTAATTTGCTCTCCAAAACAAATTGTATCATAATTATTTATTGAAAAGTCTTGATTTACGTATAAAGAAATACTTAATATACTATCGCATCCATATTGGTTTTCAAGAGTATCAGTGTATAATCCAGATTGATTGTATGTGTTTTGTCCTATCACAAGACTATCTAAACTACAAATTGAAAAAGATAAATTCACTTGATTTATAGATAAAACAGATAAGTTTGTGTTTATAACACTATCACATAGTAATAAAGATGGGATAGTATCATAATATGATCCGGATGTTGTGTAAGTATTATTATTTATAGTGTAAAACTGTCCATCACAAATTGATAAATTATTTATCGTAATATTTGAATTATTATTAATAATTTCTAAAACAACTATACTGTCACAACTACTTGAAGACTGAAGTGTGTCGATATAAACACCAGATGAATAATAATTATTATTAATTAAAACACTATCTCCATCGCATACAGTAAAATATTGATTATTAAGAATAACATTATCTATATTTAAGTTAGTATTTATTATACTATCACATCCATTACTCTGAAGAGTATCAGTATATGTTCCGGATTGGCTGTAGATACTATTACCGACAAAATATTGTTGACCAAAGCATATATCAATGTTATTCGTATAAACATTATTATTTCCAGTGGAAATATTTGATGATATTAAACTATCACATCCAAAAAATGTAACTAGTGTATCAATATAACTACCAGCTGTTGTGTATGTATTAGATCCTACTTGAACACTATCACCACTACATATAATAATATTTTGAGTAGTCGAATACTCTGGAAAAATTATTGCATCAACAGAAAAAATGTTTGATTCACATGAATTCTTTTGAATTTCCCAGTCATAAAAAAAGTAATAATATCCTGGTGATGCATTAGTTCCAGTAATAGAAATTATATTAGATATTTGGTATGGAAATAGCGCTCCACTAGAATTTCTATATAAATCATTATTATTTCCACTTAAACCAAGTTGCATATTGTTACCGACTGGCAAATCAAAATTCAAATAAATTCTTACACCATTTGGAGAAAATGGAATATTTAAAGTAGTGTCATTCAATATAGCATTACTACTATTTCTTAGTTCAATTGTTCTGTTTCCAGCTGAATTACTATAAACAACAACTGATTTTAATTTTGATTCATAATAGTTGTTAAAAATTAAATGTCTATTTCCTTGAAAGTAACCTCCCGAGCCAATAGAATTATCTATGGGTGCTCCATTAATAATATTATACTCCACCTCCTGCCTTGTATAAAAAGTTGTTGAATTATTTAACAAAGGTGTCACATATGTGTTACCCGTAAAAATTAAATTTAAAGCATTACTATCAGAGTACCATTTTATATTATTAGATGAAGAAGTAGTTTGTAATATCAATGATGAAGAACCGCATGATGAATCTGAAATAGTTGAATAATTTAGGTCTAAAATATTAATGTAATTTTGAATAGAATTAGTATTAGAACCAAATGAGTTTGAAGTGGTTAATGTAATATCATATATACCACCACTAGAGTAAGTATGACTAGGATTTTGTAATATTGATGAGTTACCGTCACCAAAATCCCATAACCATGTTGTTGGTCCATTTGTAGATAAATCAGTAAAATTTATAGTAGTATTACAACTAAGAGTATCATTTGCAGTAAATAATGTAACTGGAGGAGCAGATGGGTATATACAAGACCAATTCAATGCAAAACCTCGTCCATTTACACCCGCATCAGCGTGCAATAAAATTGTAATTGAACCACCTGTAGAAGTAATAGTTCCAGGGCTACCAGTTAAAGTATTACAATATTGACCTAATGATGTAGAATTAAGTGAATTTCCATCAAAAATTTCAATATAATCATAATTACAAGTAATAGATGATGAGGGTGATTCAATATCAAAATCAGTGAAAGTTAATGTAACACTACTTGCACCTTGTGGAGATATTGTTATCCAGCTATCATTATTATCATAATAATTACCATTAGGACCACCTACATCATAAAGTGTTCCTGCACATGAGGTCTGTGTAAAACCACCACCACTTGGAGGTAATACAGTTATACAAGGGTTCGCTGGATGAATATCAATAAGTCCTTGTGCAATTATACTGTCAGATCCCAAAGGTCCAACTGCAATTAAACTAACCGTATATGTTCCAAAATTTGTGTATGTGTGGGATGGATTAAATGAAGTACTGGTATTTCCATCTCCAAAGTCCCAATAATATGAATTTGAATAAAAAGAGGTATTTGTAAAATTAACAGTCGAAGGTATAGAACAAAAAACAGAATCATCAGTAAAAAAATTAGCAGTTGGTGGAGAAGTTATTTGCAAATCAATACTCCACAAACCTCTTCCATATGTTGCAGCTATTAATTTATTTGACTGATATTGAATTTCTAGTTCAGAAACGATCACATTAGGTAAAGTATTATTATTGAATCCCGACCAATCACTTGTTGTACTATCTTTGGTAAATACTCCAAGGTCCGTACCAATATAAAGTGTTTGAAGACTACTATTCTCATCTAATACAATAGTATTCACAGGAATATTTGGAAGTGTTCCAGAAATATTTTGCCAAGATAAACCTCCATCAATAGAATTATATACTTTTTCTGATGAAGAGTATCCTGAAAATGTTATCCATAAGTTGTTTTCATCTAAAGGATCAACAGCAATATAGCTAATTGTTCTATATGGTAAATTATTTGTTATATTGTTCCAACTATTACCATTATTATCAGTTCTGTATATATTTGGTCCATCAGAAAAATAAATAACAGAAGAATTAGATTTGGCAAGAGCTATTTCATCAATTTTACCTCCATTAGTCTGATTACTTGTAATTGTATTCCAATTATTACCTCCGTCTACTGTTTTATATAATTCATCATAGCCTGCATATAATATTTGTGTATTGTTTCTATCAATTACATATGGAGTTTCCCATGCTCCGTTAGAAGCAGGAGCTATAGAAGAAAAACTATTACCTCCATTTGTAGATTTTCTAATATTACCATAATATAATTCTCCATACATTATATTAGAATTTGTTGGATCAATAATACACTCCATTCCGTCACCACCAATAACAGCATCCCAATTTGTAGTTTGCTTTAAAAAGGTTCCATTATCTTGTGATCCAGTGATTACCATATCTTGAACAGTTTGAGATACTCCTAAACTATAGAACTGTGTTATCTCTAAACCGTCAGAAATATCGGACCAATCATCACCATTATCTGTTGATAAATATAATCCTCCGTCATTACACGAGAAGATATAATTATTTAGTGGATTATATTTTAACATATGAACATCTGCGTGAACATAATCAGCTCCCCCACTACCCGTCCAATGTGAATTAAGATTCCAATTTACTCCTCCATCAGTTGATTTCCAACAATTAACACCTCCAACAAATAAAATATCTTCATTATTTGGGTCAACAGCAAAAGCAAGATCATACCAGGCCTGTCCATCGTTATCTGATCCAGTTGTAGACCATCCAAGTAAATTTGGACTATTAGATTGTTGAGTCCAATTTTGACCTTCGTCAATTGACTTATATACACCATAAAATCCATTATTATTATCACCAAATAGTGCATAAACAACAGAAGGATTATTTATTGTTACAGCGACACAAGCTCTAACTACATTTGCCTGGGACGGTAAACCATTTCCTGAAATAGACCATGTTAATCCGTTATCAATAGATTTATATATTGATGTATTTCCTTTTGATGCTCCATATACTATATTTGAGTTAGTAGGATGAAATTCAATGTCTGTTAAATTAGCAGAAGAAAATGTATTTGTAAAAGTATTTCCTGCGTCGCTAGACCTAAAAACACCATTATTTGATGCAACAATAATAATATCTGTATTTACTGGATCAATTAAAACTCTATTGCCTCGGTAATAGGATGTTATATTAAATGATAATCCAGTTGTATTAAAAGTTAATCCACCATCTGATGATTTCATCAGTCCATATCCGTAAGTATCACCAGCATCTCTATCTCCTGTAATAATATATATTTCATCAGTATTATTTGGATTAATTGCAATATCTGAAACACCTAAATTAGTTAGAAAATCTGTAGTTGTTGTCCATGTTTGACCTCCATTAATTGTTTTCCAAAATCCTCCTGCAGGTGCACCAATATATATAATATCAGAATTTATAGGGTCAAATGCTACTGTATTAACTCTTCCAACACCTCTTTTTCTACCACTGGACTCTAAAGGAACATTTGATGGTCCTACTTGGGTCCAATTATTTGAAGGTGGAAATGATCTTTGATTAATTCTTTGTTCTAAATTTTGATATTCTTCAAATAATAATTCAGGTCTTAATTCACCATCTGGAAATACTCTGGGAGCAATAAAATTTTCCCATCTTTTAAACTGTTTCCATCCTTTACCCTTTTCAATAGTTCTATTATCCCAATATTGATTAAACCTCTCCTGTGTTAAGTAAAAATTTTCATTAGCATTTTGCATTCCATCTACCCAATCTTGGGTAAATGAAATATAAGGTATAAGTAATATAAATAAAACCTTTCTCAACATATAAAATGTTTTATGCAAATTTAAACTAATTTCAATTACAATTTATTTAAATAAGAATGTATATTTGGTTAAAAATTAAAGATGAGTAAAAAAAAATATTACTGGATTATTTTTTTAGGACTATTAATTACATTTATCGGATTAATATCTAATAGGTTTTTTTTCCTTTTACTTGTATTTCCATTAAGTCTTTGGTTAAAAGAAAATAAACAATAAATCAACTAATAAAATAAAAAAGCCCAGTCTTAATTGCTGGGCTTTTATTTTCAATCTTAATGAAGTATTAATTTATTATTAATCTTTCCATCTTGTGTTTGTATCTCCAACAAGTAAATACCCTTCTTGTATTGGTTTAGATTAATAATCTTAATATACTCTCCTACAAACTGTTGCGCGTATTCT
>MDSV01101474.1_pt1 | contig 22176 bp, 19 predicted proteins | sample 810851 | NCBI WGS metagenome assembly MDSV01 (sample SAMN05326640, study PRJNA326480) | marine metagenome | isolation source: seawater | place: Atlantic Ocean: North East | collected 2012 | reverse complement strand
AGTTTGGGAGATGCTACAGTAGTAGTACCTTTAATTAAAGAATATATGGAAATTAGTGTTAAAAACGATGACCAATTAATAAAAATGGCAGCAATAGTTCAACGTTTATCTACGGGAACTACTAGTACAGGGGATGGAGGAATGTTAACTGAAGAAGAAATGGAACAATTACAACAAGTAGCTGAAGAAATATCTAAAACAGTAGAAAAACCAAAACAAATAAAACCACCCAAGGATGTTTAGTAATATAAAAGCAGTAAGAGTACAAGAAATAATAACAAGTGGTTCACATGATACTATAGGGACTATTAAATACAATGATTTATTAGCTTCAAAACCTGAGTCTACAAAAGGACTCCCTTCAGCTAGACCCTTATTTTATCATTTTTCTCAATATCCCTTAGTTAATGAAATAGTATATATATTAATAGCTCCTAAAAATTCATTTAATGCCCTAGGATCAGTTAAACAATATTATTTACCTCCTATTAACATTCATGGAACTCCTAACCACAATGCTCTCCCGGGCCATTTAACTCCTGAAGAATATTATGAAAAAATAGAAACAGGAAAATATGAAGGTAAAACTTTTGTAGAAAAACCTAATGTAAAACCTTTATTACCTTATGAAGGAGATGTAATGGTAGAAGGAAGGTTTGGTAATTCTATAAGATTTGGATCTACTGTAAGTGGTTCTCATCAAATAAATGAATGGAGTGTAGAAACAAGCCAAAGTATAGGAAATCCTATTACTATTATAAGAAATGGACAAAGAAAACAAGAATACTCTTTAAAAACAGACCATGCTCTAGAAGATATAAACCAAGATGATTCAAGTATATATTTATGTTCTAACCAACAAATAACAAATTTTCAAAAAGCAGGTATAGAAGTAAAAGACTATGAATTATCTTATAAACACATGTTATAATGCCTAAAAGAGAACTACAAATACCAGTTGATAAGACATTAAACTATGAAATTAAAGAAGAACTAGTATTTAGATCTCCTGCTACAATCCCTGATAAAGGAATTAGAGACCTTATAGCCACAAAAAAAATATTAGGATCTAATTGTTCTTATTACGATATAGCCCCAACAGAAAATCAATCTATAAAAAAATCAACAAATGTTCAAATAACAATATTTCCTGTAACAACACCTGTAACAATAAGTTACGGTAATGAAACACAAGCATCAGAAATTGTAACTAGACCAGGTCATGACGCAGAAAATATTGAATCATTATTTAATTTAAAACTAGGAGAAATTAACGAATAAAAATGAAACCATTAAGAAATACATCTAATAAAGGAATTTTTACATTAAAACAATGTATATATTCTCCTATAGCTATTTCAAATGAAATAAATAATTTCCCTGGATCAGATTCTTCTGATTACGATAGAGATTTAAGTAAAAATAAAATAATAAGTAATTTACATAAATTATTTAAATACTGTGTTAATCCTATATATACCGAATTTAAAAAAATAGGGTTATCTTCTGTTTATAGAAATAAAGAATTAAACCAATTATTAAAAGGGGTAAAATATAGTCAACATATTTATGGATATGCGGCTGACATAGTTTCTACAGATCCAAATATACATACTTCAGAAATATGGAATTGGTGTAAATTAAATTTACCTTTATACCACCAACTAATATGGGAATATCCAGAAAGAGGTACATTTACAAATGAACCACAAAATATTAATAATAGATTTTCTTGGATTCATATTTCATTTATAGAAGGAAATAATTTTAAAGAAAATTCAGTTTCTTCTTTAGACCCTAAAATTCATAATTTTTATAAAGGTGAAAACATTTACACAATAGGTGATTTTACCCACGGAATTACAGAAGCAAATCAAGAATTAGTAGAAATATAATAATATGACTTTTATACCCGAAAATCCAAAAACATATCAAGGAAATCAAGTATTAATAAACTCTGATAGATTAGTATTTAATGCTAAAAATGATGCTATATTATTATATTCAGATAAAGCTATAGGTTTTTCTACAAAAGGAAATTTCCATTTTGATACTGATAATAATGAAGATACCAAATTTATAGTAAATGCTCCTAATATATATTTAGGAATAGGAAATTTAAACACAGGAGAACTCCCTACAGAACCCGCAGTATTAGGAAATGAATTAGAAATACTACTAACTGATATATTAGATCTTTTAGAAATACTTATATTAGATATGGGTTTTAATTTTGCAGGAATATCTACAACACCTGGAACCCCTACAGCAATGAATCCTGCAAATGGTACTATTGTAGATAATAGAATAAGACAAATTCAGGATATAAAAGATAGTATACAAAGCATAATGAGTAAAAATACAAAATTAGTATAATATGGCTACACAATCAATAAGAAATATAATGAATAATAGTATAGCTAGAATTATTCCTGAAATAAAAAAAAGAGTAAGAGAAGAAGGACAAAAAAAATTAGAAGAACTTCAACAAGAACTTCTTTCCCCTGAAGCAATTGTATTATATCTTCAACCTGAAATAAATAAAGACACATGTAGTGAAAGAGGTAAAAAAATCTTTCAAGAAAGAGTAGATAAATTAGAAGAAGATATAAATTCTATAGAAGAACAGTTACTCCAAGGAATAAGTAGTTTAGAAGTATTAGCAAATAAAATAGGACCTATAACTACTACAGCTGTACTTCCTTCTAATGTACCTTCTCCTACAAAAACTATAAATGGTATTTCAGAATTGTTAGAACCTTTAACATCTTCATTAAATATTGTAATAAAAGCAGCCCCAGCTATATTAGCAGCATCATCAGGCCCCGCAGCAAATGGAAAAGTAATCGCAGGAACCAATAATAATGTAAATAAAGCAAAATCATTAATAAAAGAATTTATTAATTTATTTAAAACCATACCTAGACAAATTAAACATTATCAACGTAAGGCTAATAAATTATATGCAATGATTAATAATTTACAAGAACAAATACAAAAAGTAATAGATAAAATAGGATTGTTAAAATCTTTTATAATTTTTTTAGAAATGGATTTTTTAAACAAATGTGGTAATCTTGAAGACCCAAGCCCTCCCATAGACCTAACTACAGGAGAAACAATCCCTCCACAAATGACTATGGAAGACTTAATAGCACAAATTGAATCTCTTTATGGAGATGTATTAGATAGTTTAGTAGCTCAAGGAGACACAAAAGCAATAGAAAGAACATTTACAATTAATGAAAAATTTGAAAGAATCAAAAATACAAGAATTCGCACAGTAAAAATATAAGAAACAAAATTAATTTATATTTATAATAAACACAAATAATAATGAAAGCAAAAACATTTGAAAATTTAATTAGAAAAATAGTTAGAGAAGAAATAGACTATTCATTACGTAGAGAAATTAAATCACTTAAAGAAGATTTACGTGACCAAGTTAAACCTACAATAGTAGAACAACCCACTACATCTGAAACAATAAATCCTTCTTTAAAGGAAACAATTATGGGTTCTACACCCCCTACTAAAAAAATAAAAAAACAAAATTTTGTGGGGAATAGTACCTTAAATGATCTATTAAATGAAACAGCAATGGGAGACACAAACACATCATCAGGAAACGCACCTGTAAGTTTATCTGAACCTTTTGCTTCTGGAGCTCCTATGTCTGTAGACACAACAGGAATGCCCGAATCTATAGCTAATGCAGTAACAAGAGATTATAGTGATTTAATGAAAGCAATTGATAAAAAAAGAAATAAATAATATATGCCTATAATACAACCATCTAAAAGAATTAACCCTTTAGATCGTAATAAAAATGTTACGATAGGAGTTGCTTTTCCTTTAGATGAAACTAATATGTTTAAAGGTACTCAAAGTATTAAAGAACAAATAAAATCTAATTTAATAAATCTTTTATTAACATATCCAGGAGAAAGAGTTAATTTACCTACTTTTGGGGTAGGATTAAAAACTCTTTTATTTGAACAAAACATTGATTTAAATAGCGTTAAAAGTCAAATTCAAAATAAAATAAACAAATTTATTCCTAATGTATTGCTTGATAGTATAAGATCGGGGACATCAGAAGATGAACACACTATATTTCTTTCTTTAACATACAGATATTTGCTAGATAATTCTGAAGATACAATACAACTAAATTTTAATTACTAATGGCCTATTCAAAAACATCAAATACAAATCAAGATAAAGACGTAAAGTATTTAAGTAAAGATTTTAATAGTTTTAAAAATCAACTTTTAGAATTTGCTCAAGTTTACTTTCCTAATAATTTTAATGACTTTAGTGAAGGTAATCCTGCAATGATGTTTCTAGAAATGGCAGCTTATGTAGGAGATGTATTATCTTTTTATACAGATACTCAATTAAGAGAATCTTTTTTAACTTTAGCTCAAGATACAGAAAATTTATATAATTTAGCTTATGCAATGGGTTATAAACCTAAATTAACTACTGCAGCTTCTGTAAATTTAGATATAACTCAATTAGTACCTTCAGATCCTAGCAATAACTTTGAACCAGATTATAATTTTGCTTTAACAGTAAAAGCAAATTCTACTTTTATATCAACAGAAAATGCTGCAAGTTTTTACACAACAAAAGATGCAAGATTTGGATTTTCTTCTTCTTTTGAACCTACTATAGCAGATGTATATCAGTATGATTCAAATAACAATGTTGAATATTGGTTATTAAAAAAAACAATCCCTGCAGTATCTGCACAAACACAAACACAAACTTTTACTATAGGGTCTGCTGAAAAATTTAAAACAATAAATTTATTTGATTCAAATATAATCTCAATAGAATCTATAACAGATTCAGAGGGCAATATATGGACAGAAGTACCTTATTTAGCACAAGATACAGTTTTTGAACAAATAGAAAATACAGGAGCTAATGATCCCACATTATTACATTTTAATAATGACACTCCTTTTTTACTAAAATTAAAAAAAGCAACAAAAAGATTTATATCAAGAATAAATCCTAATGGTAGTATAGACATTCAGTTTGGTGCTGGGACAAGTGATAAAGCAGATGAACAAATAATTCCCAATCCAGATAATATAGGATTAGGAATTAAAGATGGAAGAAGTAAATTAGATGTAGCTTATGATCCTTCAAACTTTTTATACACTAAATCTTATGGAGAAGCTCCTGCAAATACAACACTTACTGTAACTTATTTAACAGGAGGTGGTTTAGATTCAAATGTTAGTAGTAACACTATAACAGAAACAGGTATTTTAAACATAAATAATAAACCTAATTTAAATCAATCAATGTTAAATTTTGTTCAAGCTTCATTAGGGGTTTCAAATCCAGAAGCTGCTGGAGGAGGAGGAGCTGGAGATACTACAGAAGATATAAGATTAAATACTATGGCTAACTTTTCTGCACAACAAAGAACAGTAACAAAAGATGACTATATGATTAGAACTCTTTCTATGCCTCCCCAATTTGGTAGGATAGCTAAAGCTTATATCATACAAGATGATCAAACTTCCCCATTAACAAATGAACCTAATAGGATACCTAATCCTTTAGCTTTAAATTTATATACATTAACATATGATTCTATCAAACATTTAACTACTTTAAATATAGCCACAAAAAATAATCTAATGACTTATTTAGAACAATTTAGAATGCTAACAGATACTATAAATATTAAAGATGCATTTGTTATTAATTTTCAAATAAATTTTGAAATTACATGTTTTAAAAATTATAACAATGAAGAAGTATTATTAAATGTAATAGCAAAATTACAAGACTATTTTGATATAGATAAATGGCAAATAAATCAACCCATAATAATATCAGAAATTCAATCTTTAATAGTAGGAACAACAGGTGTTCAGTCTTTAGTAGTTTTAGATATTTTTAATATAAGTGGATTATCTCAAGGATACTCACAGTATAAATACAGTTTTGATAAAGCAACTAGAGATGGAGTAGTATATCCTTCTATGGATCCTAGTATTTTTGAATTAAAATACCCTAACACAGATATTAACGGAAAAGTAACAACATACTAATATGGCACATTATTTTATATTTCCTGAAAAAGATGCAACAATATATAGCCATCCTGATAGATCAAAAATGAACACAGGACAGGATGAAATTCTTGAACTTGTAAAAGAACCAGGATCAACAGATCAACATCATCATCCTTCAAGAATTTTAATGGCTTTTAATAATGAAGACATTAAAACAGCACATAATTTAATAGGTTCAGAAATATTTAATTCAACATCACTAACAACTACTTCTTCAGTTACTTTACAATTAACAGTAGCAGAAACTAAAAATTTAGTATCAACACATAACATTAATGTGTATGCTGTATCACAATCATGGACTGAAGGAACAGGTAGATATTTAAATTTACCTACTGGTTCAAATGGATGTTCTTGGGCATATAGAAATAACTCAACTACAGCAACCCATTGGACAGGTAGTAGTGACGTTAATTATTTTGGTCCTAATGGTCATGGTACTGGATCCATACCAGCAAGTGCAACAGGAGTATTAGAACAAGGAGGAGGAGTCTGGTATACAGGAAGTAATTTTGTTGCTACTCAACAATTTTTAGAAGGAGATTCTTTAGATACTATGTTTGAAGTTAAAAGTATAGTACAAAAATTTAGTGCAAGTCTATTTAATAATGACCCTATACCAGATGGAATCCCAAATAATGGGTTTTTATTAAAAATGCCTGATAGTGTTGAAGCAGACGCTTCAAGTAGTTTTGGTGAAATACAATATTTTTCAGTAGATACACATACTATATACCCACCTAAATTAGTTTTTAAATGGGATGATTCATCATATACTTTACCAGATGATAAGGAAGCTATAAGCGGTTCTATAAATGTATCTCTTTATAATAATCAAAAAGAATATAACCAAAATGATGAAGTTCTTTTTAGAATAAATGTTAGAAAAAAATACCCAACAAGAAATTTTACTACAACTTCTAATTTTTTAAATGTAGGTTATTTAACTGCTAATTCTTTTTATAGTATAAGAGATGCCCATTCAGAAAGAGAAATTGTTCCTTTTGACGATTACACAAAATTAAGTGCTGATAGTAATGGAATGTTTTTTAAAATTTATATAAAAGGATTACAACCGGAAAGATATTATCGTCTACTATTTAAAACTATTAATAATGATGGGATAAGAATTTATGATGATAATTATGTTTTTAAAGTTGTAAGATAATGGCAAATAATAAAATAGATTTTAAAAAACAGGTAATAAGTAATAAAAAAGCTCAAGAACTTTATGATAATTCTTTTAATGAAGTAATATTATCACCCGAAAAAATTGATGATAAAAAATTAAAAAAAATTTATGAAGATTTATTTTATCAAATTCCAAAAAGAGGAAAATCATCACATGAAGACATTATAATTAAAAGTGATAATGTTATTCATCCTGAAACAAATATTAATTACGATACTCAAATAGAAGAATTAGAACAAACACTTTTAGAAAAAAACGAAGAACTTTTAAAGTTACAAATTCCTCCAAAAGAACACCCTATATTTTCTAATAATACTTTTATACAAGAAGGAGACCCGTCTTTAGGTATAGAAGCAGGAAGCACAATATGGTTTACACAAGAAGGATATAAAAGACGAATAACAGCAAATAATAGAGATTATTTTCTTAGACTTTTAAGACAAATAAATAATGATAATTTAGTAGATAGTAGTAATCAGATTATTCCTTTAGCCTCTAGTCCTTTACTAACATTATCTTCAGCAGACGAAATAAACACAATACCTGAAGCTCAAGATATAGACAATGGAGCTTCATTATCTATTTCACCCCTTATAGCTAAAGATGTACAAGAATACATATACAGTCAACTTCGTGTAAGGTTTCAATGTATAGGGGTTGAAAAATTTTATAAATTTACCCCTGAAGAAAAAGCAATAATATTAGCAATGCGCACAGCTGGTGAAGGAAATGTACTATATGGTCCAGAATTTGTTGAGGGATATTGGTATATAGATTCAGATGCTTCTTGTAAAGTCACATTCCTTCAGGATACAGATCCAACTACAACATTTGAACCTACAACAAAAACAATAACTTTTAGGGGAATTAAAAGAAAAAATATTTCAAGAGACCCTCAATTATATTTTGGTCAAAATCCCTTAGATTCTTCTATCTATGATGAAGCATTTGATGCAGGGACTTATAGTTTATCAAGAGGTCCAGATGTTTTCTCTTCATTTTACCCTACAGTAAGAGCAGTTAAAAATTTTGGTCAAGGTAAAGTATTCCCCGCAGTTGTAGATATACCTATAGGACATAGAGTTAGTGCACGAATTATTGCTCCTTTAAATGAAAATGGAAATCCTTTAATAAACGATAATAATAGTACATATGGAAGTAAGAATTTATTATTAAATGGTATTGACACTAGAGCTCTAGGACATGGACAAAGTGATATATTTAAATTCTTTAATTCATATTCAAATAATAACAAAAGAATGATAAATAATTTTTGTTATGGTCCTATAGAATGTTTTGGACGAATTTCTGTATTTAATAAATCACATGCTGAAATTGAAAATGCATTTGAACCTTCAGAATTTGGAGTTAATGCTACTGATAATGCTGGTAGAGCAAGAAGATTAGTAAATTTACTTAATGATCCTAATGGTAGATACTATCATAACTCAAGAAAATTTGAATTTGGAACTTGGGTTACAGGAAAATGGGATGTAAGTGGAGGAGTATATGGTCAACCCATATTAGAAGTAGGTGGAAAATTAGCAGTATTTATAGGAAGTCATAGACAAACATTTACAGATTGGAATGTTTTTTATAATTTAGAAGATGGAGGTTCTATAAAAATAACAAATGCTAGCTTAGAAGATAAAGTTAGAGGTTATAAAAGAAAGAGTAAAAGATTTTTTAATTGGTTAACCCCTAATGATTCAAATTTAAGAAACCCATCATATTTTACAGAAAACCTTGGTTGGACACCATCTGTAGGAAAACTTAACAATCCTTATTTAATTTTTCCTGGGTTAAAAGGAATACCTATAAACTACAAAGGCACAGATCTTGATAATAACCCTGATTATACGGGTTTAGAAACATCTTTACAAGATTTAGCAAGCGGTTTTCTTGAAGGTTTAATAGAATATCAAATAGATCCTATAATTGAAAACATACCAGGATCTGCAGGACAAATACCTAATTTAACAGAATTAATTAATATGATAGGAATAGGAGATAATGCACAAATAGAAGATAATCCTTTTAATCTTTCAAGTATTGGTAGTAATTTTAAAATTAATCCTTATACAATTTTTAATTTAATTGAGGAAGAACGAGAAAGATTTGATCCTGAAACAGGTGTATTTAGTCCTTATATAGACCCTGATAATTTATCAGTTTAAAATTAATAAAAAATGTCAAGTAAAATACCTTTAAATAAAAATATTTATGAAGCTAAACAAGCTAGAGATGTTTTAGACGAAGAATTTTTTGAATTTTTACCTTTAAAAAGAAATATAAAAGAATTTTTTGACATTTATAACAAAAAATTTTTTAGTATTTTAAGAGATACTCATCTTTTTTTTATTGACCATAGTTTAGATTATATAAAAGAATGGACAAACCCTAAAACAATTGAAATTGCAAATATAAATAAAGAAATAGAAAATATAAATTTTGAAATTCTTTCTGAAGAAAAACACCACCCTATATTTCCTAATAGAATAATAGTCACAACTTCAGCACAAAATTCACCGTTTTTAAATATAAACCCTATGGACTTTCCTTTGTATTACATCCAATCAGCAACAGCAAGACCTATTTTAGGGGAACAAAAAGAAAATATTTATAATACTATAAAAACTCAACAAAGATCTCGAAATGCACCAGATTCAAGATTTATAGTCCAAATACATCCTAATATATACAATAGTCTTAAAAAAGGAAAACCTATTGAAAAAGAAGAAGATTTAAATGACAGTTTTTATACTCTTAATATTTATAATGGATAAATAATATATTAATGCCTAACCATTACACATATAACAGTAGAACAACAGGAATAACTCCAACAAATGTCAATACAACCCCTGCTGCTCTTAGTATGGGTGAAACAGCTCAATCTACTGATTTTCCTAGAATAGAAGAATTAAGAGGAAATACTTTAGATTTAGAATCAGTTGGTAAAAAAATGATACAAACATCATTTGGTAGAGATGAAGATTATGTAGAATTACACATATATAATAATAATAATCAATTAGTACTTTCAGAACAAAATTTTCAAAACTATACTTTAGAAAGAGAAGGAAATAAAACAGTAGCCTTAAATGTAGATGCTGAACAAATATTAGCAGATAGAAACTTTTCATCAGGGCAATATAGATTAATGATTCATGTTTTTAGAAATAAAATATTTAATACATCTTTTCTTCCTTTTCACACTAAAGAAATTTCAGTTTCTCGTAGAGAAATTAAATCAGTAGTTTTAGATGTAGATAATAAATTATTTGATCAAGAAGTTGAAAATTTTATTTTAGAAATAGAAGGAGCTTCATATTTTAAAGAATTTTCTTTAAATTTTGGTGAAGGAAAAGTATACCCGGGTATAAATGTTTTATTAAATACAGATCCTTTAAAACATGAAGTAATTTTTAAAACATTAGATCCATTACCTGTTGATTTAAAAAGAGGCTCTCTATTTAAGATAGTTGAAGAATTAGCAGAACCACTTACTATAGAAGTAGATTTAGGGGGAGCAACTATAGATGCAGAAAGTATTGAATTAATGGGTCCTAATTTCCAAATAAATACAAGACAAAATAATTCAATTCCTTCTGAATTTAAAACTTACGATAAATTATTAGAATATAGTGTAACTTCATCTTACAATAGATTACTAAATAAATTAGAAAATCCTGATACATTAAATATACAATATGATTTTATTAGAACTGTATCTTCAAGTATGGAAGAACTTGATAGACCTTACCATTTTGAAAATTTTGTACATTTTAGTAGTGCTGTAGATCGTTTAAAAAACTTTAAATATAAGTTAAAATTAATTGAATTATATGATTCCCAAATAGTTAGTTCTTCTTTAATTACAAGTTCTAACTCATATACAAATTATAAAGAAAGTATTGAAACTAAAAAACAAAATCTTATTAAAGGATTTGATGGGTATGAACATTTTTTATATTTTTCTTCAGGTAGCCTATATACATGGCCCAAATCTAATAATGTATCTCCCTACCAGTTATATTCAATAACTTCTTCAGAAGCCATAGAATGGTTAGGAGAAGGCACATCAGGAATATTCCCTAACTATAGTGGACAATTACAATCAGCTTCATTTTATGATAAACAGAATGAATATGGGTTATCCAAATTAGTACCAGTACATATTGTAGAAAATCCTGATAATAACATATATCCTCTTTTTATAAATATGGTAGGTCAACATTTTGACCACATATGGACTTATATAAAACATTTAACTGAAATAAATAATTTAGATAATAAATTTGGTATTTCAAAAGAATTAGTTTATTTTCAATTAAAAAGTTTAGGAATCGATACTTTTGACCAATTTGAAAATTCAAATTTAATAGAGTATATTTTAGGAGAAAGCATTTATGGTAATTCAATTGGAGAATTAGTAATAGGTGAATACATAGTAGGAGGACCTAATAAAAATTTTTATAATGTTCCTAAAGGAACTAAAACATATGTTACTGCATCTAATGGAGGTTCTATACCTAAGGGTGATATTACAAAAGAAATTTGGAAACGTATATATAACAATGCCCCTTATCTTTTAAAAACTAAAGGAACTGAAAGAGGAATTAAAGCTTTAATGAGTTGTTATGGAATACCTTCAACAATTTTAAATATAAAAGAATATGGGGGAAGTACACTTTTAAGTGGCCCCTTAAAAGACCTAGAAACAGCAGGTACTTATAAAACATTTAGCTATGAAAAATCAGGATTAGCACTAGAAGGAGAATCAGGAACAACAGGATATTTTATATCAACTAGATGGTCTTCTTCTAAAACAGATGCTTTATCAGCTTCTGCTAAAACAGTAGAATTTAGAATAAAACCTAATAAATTAGAAGATGAAAACCAACATCTATTTACTTTATCAGGAAGTAACCCAGCTAAAGACCCTCACTTAATATTAACTAACTATGCAGGAGCAACGGATATATCATCATCAAATGATGCAGATAGATATGGTAGAGTAGAATTATTTATAAACGGTTCTAGTGTAGCTCAAACTCAATATTTTGAAGTATTTAATGGAGATTTTTGGAACGTTTTTATAGGAGTATCAGGAAGTCACAATACTGCAGAAGATATAAAATTTGGGGCACATCAAGCTAATTATTTAAAACGTGTATTTGAATATACTTCATCATTTGAACAAAGTGCCGCAGATAGACAATTAACCTTTGGAGATCCTACTTTAGGAGGTAATAACATAGGGGGTGCTAGTACAACTTTTTTTGGAGGTATAAATGCAAACGAAAATTCAGAATATAATAATATAGATGGTTTAAGCTATTCTGGTTCAATTCAAGAAATTAAATATCATTTTGGAGAATTATTATCACATTTTACTTTAAAAAAACATGCTCTTGAACCTTTTATGTACGCAGGTAATACTCCCTCTTCTTCTTATAAAAATGTAGTTTTAAGATTACCTTTAGGAAGTAATGATCAACAAGATAGTGGAAGTTTTCACCCTAAAATAAAAATAAATTATCTAGAACATGGAGGAATAGGCCTTTCAGACATTGGAGATGGGTTTATAGTAGGAACCTTTAAAAGAGAAATATCAAGTAGTATGAGTTCTCAGGCGTGGGAAGAAGTAATAGAAACACACCATTTACCTACTCCTGATACTGTAGGAGCTTCTATGACTAGTGAAAAAGTTAGAATAGATGAAACAACAGGTCCTGATGATAATTTATTAATGGTAAATAAAAGAAGAGAATCATCTACCCTAGATAGACAACCACAAGATTTTGAAGATTTAGGAATATATTTTTCGCCTACAAATGAAATAAATGAAGATATATTATATACTTTAGGAAGTTTTAGGTTAGATGATTTTATAGGAAATCCTTTACCTTCAGCACAATCATCTTCTGTTTATGAAGAATTAAAAGATATTAGAATACATTATACTAAAAAATTAAATGATCAGTATAAATTTTGGGAATATATTAAAATGATACAAAATTTTGATCATACACTTTTTAAAATTATAGAAAAATTTACACCAGCTAGAGCTAATCTAAAAACAGGACTTTTAATAGAACCTAATTTTTTAGAAAGAAATAAAATAGCAAGAAACTCTTTCCCTAACAGATCTGATGGACAAACAATGCTTACAGGTTCACATCAAACTTTTGAAGTTCAAATTACAACAGATTATACAAAAACTAGATTATATTCTATAGCTACATCTTCAAATGCTACTTCTATAACAGGTCAATATGAACCAGGTAGTTATGTAGTTAGTTATAATAATTTAACCGATGTAACTTCAAGTAAAACAAGTGAAAGATTAGAACAAGGAACTAATGGAATTATAGAAATATATGATGAACATATGGATCCTTTTAGAAAAAAGAAAAATAGATTTGGGGCTCTTCACGCATTTAATAGCCAACCATGTCAAGCACCAATTAAACCTTTTGTCCAAAGGATAAGTGGTTTAGCATTTGGGATAGGTGCATCTGCTATAGGAAGTAGTTTTGTTGTTGGAGAATATACTAGTCAAGGTGGAAATAATGTGGCTGGAGTAGGATTTTCTAATATAGGCAGTGGTTTTATGGTTGATGGTTATACACCTGCAGGTGTATTTAGTATAGGATCAGCAACAATAGGAAGTACTTTTATAGTTGATTCTTTTACTCCTCAACCACAATTAAATGCAAATTATAAAACACATGAATCAAATACATTATTAGGAAATGCAACAATAGGTAGAAAATCTAAAAAATATTTTAAATATCAAACATATTCATTTAGAGCTTCTACGTATAGTGTAGAAAATGGTGTAGAAACTCCATTATTTGGTCAAACAACATAAAAAATAAAATATGGCTCCGTTATATCCCTTTCATACTCCCTCAAAAAGTTTAGCAGATAGAGTATTTAATGCTGAATTTGATGATGCTTTAGTAGATCAAGTAGCTTGGAAAAATTTAAGATATGATGGATCAAAACAAAAATCCAAAGAAATAAATAAATTTACTCCCCCACAAACAGCATCAGTAGCTGAAACAGGTGTGGGTTTTGCTTCTATAGTACAACAAGGAGCAACAATTGGAGAAATGGTAGTTGGGGGAACAGGACAGTCTCAATTTACTGTTGGAGGTTATTTTACAAATTCTAATAGTGAAGAAATGATACCAACAGGCCTTCCTGGAATTTTTGCTGTAGAAGGTATGAATCCTTCTATAACATATGAAGGAGACAGTGAAAATCCTTTAGGTATAATTCCTAATTTAAAAAATGAAACAACAGCAGTTTATATAGCTACTACTGTTAAAGGAGGAACAGAAGATCCCCAATTTACGACTATAAAAAACCATTCATACCTTAGTATTGATCAAATTTTATTAATTAATCCTCGTACTGACGAAGTACAATTAATAGAAAAACAAGCAGAAAATTTTATACCCTTTCATACTTTTATTACAAATGACTTACCTACAGGAGCTAAGTTTACTGTTAGATTAGTTGAAGAATTTATATCACATAATTTAAAAGGACCAAACCAATATAAAGTTAAAATGAATAAAGGCTGGTTATTAAAAGCTTTTGATTTTCATTTTGTTAAAGATGCACCTCAATTAACTGAAAATAATTCAATGTATTTATATAAATCTGGTTCAGTAACAGATAATATTTTTCAAGAAGGTATAAATAATTCTTCAACAGCTACTTCTGTTTTAAATAACAGTAGAATAAGATTTAGATATGGTACAGTAGAATTATTAGCTGAAAACTTTACTGTACCTGGACCTGTATATCATGGTCATATTTTTGAAAGAGAAAGAATAGGACCTTCATTTATATCATCATCTATTATAGAAAACAAATTTACACTACAATATTATTCAGGTAGTTTTGGACTTATAAATGAACCTCCACAACCCCAAGGAACAACTAATACAGACATAATGAAAACTTCAGGATTAGGTTCTGCAAGTAGATTTATTGGATTAGACAGTTTAAATTTTTTAAGAACAAATAATCTTGATACCACTTTAACAGAACAAGAAAGAACAGAATTACATATAACTTTCTTTCAAGGTACTAAAGATTTTGCTCCTGGATTTAATGATGAAAGAAGTATAGGTACTTTTGAAATAGATAAAAACCAAGAACAGTTAGATGCAGGAGGTGTATGTCAAGATTTTTTACCTAAAACTCATGAAATAATTCTTAAAGGAAATGGAGATAGTAGATTTATACCAACATTTGGTACTTACACAGATAGTTTTGTTAGTGGTTATGTAACATCTTCTGCTACTTTAAACAATGCATGTGTAAGTATAGGTGCAGGAACCCCTCAACAACAAGCCACTCAACTACAGTTAGGATTAAATGTAGACGAAACTGATTTAGCTCATATTTATGTACAAGGAGGAGCTGTTGGTCAAGTAGGATTTATTGAATATCAATCATCTTCTTTAGCTAGTGGAGCATCTAACCCTCAATATGGTAGAGATAATCTTTTACATGAAAATGGCCCTTTATTTGGATCACCATCAGCAAGTGACAATTTATATTCAGGATCTTTTCAATACCAATTATCATGGTTAGATAAAGACCATGTAATAATAACTAATTTAAACAAAGATGCTGAATTATTTGATGGTATAGGTTCTAAAGGAGTAGTTATACTTCCAGAACATATTCATCCAAAAATTAAAAACAATTTGAATTATTATCTACAACAAGCAGGATTAGGTGGAGGTAATGCACCAAACACTATTACAGAATTAGATTCAGATTCAAAATAATTTAAATGAAAATGAGATTTTTTAAAAAAATTTATATTTATAACTAAACACAATAACAATGGGATATTTAGACAATACAAGCATCACAGTAGATGCTATTTTAACCAAAAAAGGTCGTGAACTATTAGCACGTAATGATGGTAGTTTTAGAATTACTCAATTTGCTTTAGGAGATGACGAAATAGATTATACTTTATTTAATGAAAACCATCCAAATGGAACTCAATATGCCGCAGAAGCTATTGAAAATATGCCTTTAATTGAAGCTATTCCTGATGGATCTAATATGATGAAATCACAGTTAATTACTTTGAGGAGAGGAAGATCACTTTTACCTTTCATAACATTACAAGGTTTTGCTGGTGATCAAAGTGTAATTGAATTAACTAAAGGAGGAGGATCAATAACTATAGATCCTATGACAAATAACTTTACTGAAGATAGTACTTCAGCTACTAATGAAACAGGTGGATATAAATTTACAATAATTAATTTTACTTATTTAAGTGAATTTATTTCTGACAACAATACATCTGGAAACGTAGAATTAGACACTTATGGAGACAGTGAAGTAGCAGAAGTAGTAATGGGTAACACATTATCACTAACTCCAACTAATGAAGATGCATTATTTCCTTTAGAATCAACTACTTTATCAACAACTCTAATTATTGAGGGTATGAATACAGGAGCAAAAAAATCTATCCAAGTAACAGTAAGTAAAACATAAAAATAAAAACAAATGAGTTTAACACCTTTTAATTTAAGTACAGATATAGTAGAAAACTTAAACCAAAAATTAATTACGTCAACATGGACTAATAATGTTAATGATTTAAATGTACAAACATCATTTACATCTTCAGCACAGGGAGGAGATGATGCTATGACATCACCTACAAGTTCAGGAATGTTTCATATAGAAGTATATAATACAACAACAGGCTCTTCTGCAGCTGAAGTTCAATTATCTTTAGCTTATGGAAATCGTAGGGGATCAGGTTCACCTGATTTTACAAACGATACAGGTTCATTAGGAGTAGGAGCTTCTAGAGTAATATATGGTCAATATAGAAATTTAGTTTTTGAAAATGAAACATCTACTTTTACTTTTGGAGATCATACACCAGATAGTATTTATGTTATTAATATAAATAGATCAAGATATAAACAAAAATTATCTCCTGGTTCTTTAAATTTACATTTAAAGTATAGAGGTCTTAGTGGAACTGCCAGTGATGATTCATCAGCTAGAATTCACTTAACAGATAATAGTGTGACTAAAGGAGCAACAGTAGATAATCCTAATTATGATGGAACTGATTTAGGAGGATTTTATACTATAGTATCTGGATCAGGGGGAACTAGAAGTGGTTCTTTAACTAACCAAATAACAATGCCTAATACTAGTGCTTCTTGCTATGGATTTATTTACCCAAAAGCAGGTCTTATAATTTTAAATGGTGATGCCTTTAGTGCTTCTTTTGGAACTAAAGCAACAACAGCAGGAACAAGTACAGAAAATCATTTCAATACAGGTGATCAAACAACATATGATAAACCTCATCAATCATTTTTTGATGCAATGGTAGTAGGAGGCACATTTATAGTTGATACAGAAGAAACAATTAATAGTACATTTTATTTTGCACGAGCAAGAAATTCAGAATATAACTATACAAATAATGAATCTTTTACAGATGATAATAATAAAATATTACATAGTACTATGCAAAACAATCCTAAAGTATTTATAACTACTGTAGGGTTATATAATAATGCTTCTGAATTAGTAGCAGTAGCAAAATTAAGTCAACCAGTCGCTAAAGATTTTACAAAAGAAGCACTTATTAGAGTAAAATTAGACTATTAAAATGTTATTTGAATGGCATATGTCTATAAACAATTTACAGCTCAAGATAAAGCATTAATACCCTTTAACGCACATAAACAATATAACTTTACATCTGCTTCAGCCGCATCTAACTCCGTTTCCTATTTTAGTGGAAGATGGACTTCCGAATCATATTCCACTTATAGCAGTGGAAGTGCTTCTGCTGACATTAATGCAAATGTAATTAAATATAATCAAATAGATAAACTATATTATAGAAATTATCTTACTCAAATACATGATAAATTAGGACCTATAAAACATAGCAAACAACGTAGAGAATTATATGAAAAAGTAAATATACTTTCAATTCCTATGGGTTTATATGGTAATGAAATAAAACCCAGTTCTTTTTATTTATCAGCAAGTAAATCTGAAATTATAGATGATAAATTTGGTAATTTAATAATTAGTGGAACTATTACAAGTAGCTACCCCAATGATGTTAATGAAAATGTATTTAGATTAGATCCTGTAGAAGGATTTAAAAAGTATGACTTGGGAGTTCATGAAGGATATAAAGTAGTATCTCTTAAAACAGCAGATACAACACCTAATGACTATGATACAGAATATTATAGTAGGGGAGAAAGAATAACTGTTAACATCCCTACTAAGTATTCAACTAATGATAAAGCTCCTATAAATTTTTACTCAGAAAAATTTGATAAAGATAATAGTTTTTTTGCAAATAAGATACGTTATAATAATGTAACTTTTAATACATCTTCTTTAGGAAGTATTTCACATAAATTTCCTAAAATAACATTTCAGAGCCCTTCAGGTTCTTTTGTTTCTTCTTCACATAAAAAAAGATTTAATTTTAATGGAGATGAAGATTTCTCTATTTCTTTTTGGATAAAACCTAAAGGAGTACCTGTTCAAGAACAAGGTATAAATAATTCAACTATAGAAAATGGTTTTATTGTAGAAGGTTATCAACCTCAAGAAATGATAGATAATAGAAAAAGATATATTTTATCAAAAAGTAGAATCAAAACATCACCTACATTAAATTCTGACAACATTCCTGAAGAAACCCCTTCAGAACTTCAATTTCCTTATGAAATATATATGCAAAGTAGTTCTTTATTTTTTAGTATATCAGATGGAAATGAAACTAAAACTATAACTACCAAAATAACAGGATCCTATATCAATAATTTTGCACCTGTACATATACTTTGTCAAAATTCTGGCTCCACAATGCAATTATATAGAGATGCAGTATTGCAATCTTCTACTACTATATCTTTTAAAAAACAAACAAGAAATACAGCTAATCTTTACATAGCATCAAGTGGTGAAAATACAACTATTGATCAAAGTGGAGGCATAGCAGCAGCACCAAATAGTTACTATGATAGTGGTATAGGATCATCTATAATTGGTATAGCATCATCAACAGCAGGACAAGTTTTTACAGTAGGAGCTCCAACTTTATCTACTCCAACTTTTTCATCAGGATCAAGTATTGAAAATGGATTTGTAGTAGGAAATTATGTAGGTACGTCACAAAATTTCCATAGACATTTTAATGGAGATTTAAATAATATTAATATATGGTCTAGAGCATACAATGAAACTACCATAACTAATATATCAGAAAGCATAAATGCTTCTCCTTACATAGGTAATGTTTTTTATCAAAATGGGTTTGCAACTATAACTCACCCTTCTCATCATGATATTTTAAATAAGATAGGAGTAGGAGAATTAGCAGTAGGACCATTTTCAAATTTAACATCATTTGAATTAAATACTAATGAACAAAAAGGCATCAATACATTACAATTTCAAGGAACTCATTTAATTTATGAACATGAATATCAATGTACCGTTCATGAACATGAATTTAATAACACAACAAATTTATCTGTTAGAAAAAATAACTCATCAACAAGCCATGAATTAGCAGACTTTGCAACAGGTTCTTTATTTAAACCACATATTACAACTATAGGATTATATAATGACCGTAATGAATTATTAGTAATAGGTAAATTAGCCCAAGCAGTAAGATCGTCAGATGAAACAGATACAACATTTGTTGTAAGATGGGACACTTAAAATCGCGTCTTTTTATAAAGACATATATGTATAATAAGAAGATAATAAAAGTTATTAATTAATAAAATAAAAAATATAAAAAATGGCAGTAAAATTAAACGCAGAGCTAGATGCTTATTTTAATACGGGTGATCAACCCTCAGAAAGTAATTTTCAAGACTTAATAGATACAATTCAACCACCACTAGTCGAACTATCAGATGCTGACACATCACTGACAGTAGCCGACCATGCTTTTAGAACATTAATTATGCCTGCTTTAGGTGCGGATAGGACCTTAACAATGCCTACACCAGCAGCACACGTATGGTTCCACATAGAATATTTTGGAGACTTATCAGGAGCAGATGGTTCAGAGGATTTAAAAATTGTAACGAATACTTTAAACTCAGAATTTTTTCACGGAATGGTTACTCACCTTGACACAGACAATGCAATAGCATCAGTACACGGTAATGGAAGTAGTAATGATAGTATTGATGTATTAGCAGCAGATGGAGCATCATTATGGTTCCTTGGTAAATCAAGTACAGTATGGTATGTTTGGGGTACAATAACAGCAGCTACAACACCAACAATTGCAGATACATTATCTTAATAGTTAATATAAAATAATAAAGAAAAAATAAATAAATTATGGCATCAGTAAATAAAACAACATTAAAAACATACTTCAACGCAGGAGATGAACCTACAGAAGCAAATTTTGTAGACGTATTTGATAGCCTTTTAAGTTTACATGCAGATGATGATCAAACAGTAGCAGGAGCTACAACATTTTCAGACACAGCTACATTTAGTGTAGGAACAGTAGTAACAGCAGGTAATCATACACTTACAGATGGTAATTTAGTTGTTACAGCAGCGGATCATGGAATTATTCATACTAATTCAGGAACAGTTACTCAATCAACTAACCATACAACAGGTGTAACAATTAATGCTACAAGTGGTGTTATTACATTGGCAGCGGCAGCTGTAGCAAATGCAACTAATGCAGAATTTACAGTAACTAATTCAACAGTTCAAGCAGATTCTGTTGTTTTAGTATCAATGCAAGATGAGAATACTACAGACAATGCACAATTATCTTGTGCTGTTCATACTATTGCAGGTGGTAGCTTTAAAATAAGTATACATCATGCTGATTCAGCTGGAGCAACTTCAGCGACAGCAAGTAAAATTCACTTCTTAGTAATTAACAATAGTTAATAACTAACAATATATTTTTTAGAAAGACCTTGCTAGTCAGGGTCTTTTTTTTTTACACGTAAAATATGAAATGGTTATATAAAAATAAAGAAATTAATGAAATTTCTGACTTACCAAACAATGCCTTTGGCTTTGTTTATCAAACAACTCACTTACCTACAAATAAAAAATACATTGGTAAAAAATCTTTAATGTATAATTTAAAGAAAAAACTTGGTAAAAAAGAAAAAGCCCTTTGGGAAGGTAAAGGTAGACCTCCAGTCTATAAAAGAATACTTAAAGAAAGTGATTGGAAAAATTACTATGGTTCACATGGTTTTATTAAAGAAGCAAACGAAAAAGACTTAAAAAGAGAAATATTAAAAATTGCTTACCATAAAAAAGAATTAACTTACCTTGAATGTAAATACCAATTTACGCTTGGTGTGCTTGAAAGTAGATCTTATCTTAATGACAATATTCTCGGTAAATTTTTCGATAAAGATTTTATGTAAACATTTTTTTTCTATATTTATTAGTATATGGAATTTACTTATGAAAATTTACGTAACTGGTTTAAAAAAGAAGATTGGGTACGTATAGATACACAAGGTAATATTGCAGGTAAATGTGGTACAATGAAAAAAGGCAAAAAAACACAACGTTGTTTGCCTCGTGCTAAAGCTAATAGACTTTCAAAAAAAGAAAGAGCAGCAACTGCTAGAAAAAAAACAAGAAGTAAAAAACAATATGTAAAAAATACTAAAAAAGCAAAAGTAAAACTTAAAAAAGAAAACCAAATTGAAATGAAAAAATCAGAATTAAGAAAACTAATTAGAGAAGTAATAAGTGAGCAAGTAGCACCCGGGTATGGAACGACATACTGTACACCTGGTCCTAATT
>MDSV01086704.1_pt1 | contig 22176 bp, 21 predicted proteins | sample 810851 | NCBI WGS metagenome assembly MDSV01 (sample SAMN05326640, study PRJNA326480) | marine metagenome | isolation source: seawater | place: Atlantic Ocean: North East | collected 2012 | reverse complement strand
TTCACCTCGAAGCCGACAGGATCAGTTGAGGCGGGATTTGACCGCGTCGACCGACTGCGAGAACAGCTTGGAGCGCACCGCGGGCGTCGCCTTCTTTTCCAGAACGATGCGCGCGGCATCGACGGCAACGTCGACGGCAGCGCCACGCACGGCGGCGACGGCTTCCTGCTCGGCCTGACGGATCTTCTGTTCGGAAAATGCGGTCCGGCGCTCGACATATTCTTCCGTCTTGCGGCGGGCTTCTTCCTTGATCGCCTTTGCGTCGCGCTCGGCGGCAGCAACGATATCCTTGGCCTCTTCCTCGGCCTCGCGGCGCTTGCGCTGATAATCGGCAAGCACGTGCTGGGCTTCCTCGCGCAGGCGCTTGGCTTCCGCCAGCTCTCCGCGAATCTCGTCGGCGCGCGAATCAAGCGAGCGCAGCAGAATGCCGGGCACCTTGAAATAGGCGACGACGATGAAGAACAGGATCAGGCCGACAAAGGCGTAGAATGTTGCATCGAGAGACATGGGCTCAGCCCTCCCTGACGGTCGAAACCGCGCTTTCGATGTCGCCCTTGGCGACGCGGCCGCCGATCAGATGGGTAACGATCAAAGCGGCGGTTTCCTCGGCGATGCCGCCGACTTCCTGAAGCGCTTCGTTGCGAACCGCGGCAATGCGCTCATTGGCTGCCGCAAGCTTCTTGCCAAGCTCGGCTTCGAGTTGCTCGCGCTCGGCATCGGCCTCGGCGCGCGCCTTGTCGGCGGCTGCGGCGGAAATGCTGCGGGCCTCGTTGCGGGCTTCGGCGAGTTCTTTTTCATAGGCCTTGATCGCGGCATCGGCCTCGCTGCGAAGGCGTTCCGCCTCGTCGAGGTCCTGGGCAATGCGATCGTGGCGGTCTTCCAGAATGGAGCCGACGCGGGGAACGATCACCTTCTTCATCACCAGATAGAAGAGACCGAACGTAATGGCCAGCCAGAGAATCTGCGACGGAAAGGTCGAGAAATCGAATGGCGGGAACACCTGCTGTTCGTGATGTTCCATCTCGGCCAGCGTGGATTCCGTGTGCTGTTCTTCTGCACCATGCGACGTCTGGGCCAAAGCCGGGGTCACAAACATGCTCACCTCCAAAGGTCTTCGACAACAAGGGGCGCGGCGCCGGCCTCAGGCCAGGCGCCGCAACCGAAAGTCGGACCGTTCAAAAAATCAAACGGCGAAGAGGAGGAGCAGGGCAACGAGCAGCGAGAAGATGCCGAGCGCTTCGGTAACGGCGAAGCCGAACACCAGACGGCCGAACTGGCTGTCGGCGGCGGACGGGTTGCGCAGCGCGCCGGTGAGGTAATCACCGAAGATGCGGCCGAGACCCATGGAGGTTGCACCCATGCCAAGGCAGGCAATACCGGCGCCGATGAACTTTGCTGCTTCCGCTTCCATATGAGAACTCCTTAGAAGAATTGGGTTGTTGCGGCTTAATAGCGATGCCGGTTCCGCCTGTCCAGACGAAGCCGGCGACTTTTCTATCCTAGTGATCGCCCGCGTTGACGGCGTCGTTGAGATACATGCAGGTCAGAACTGCAAAGACATAGGCCTGCAGGAAGGCCACCAGGAATTCCAGCGCCGTCAGCGCCACGGTCATGGCCAGCGGCAGGATCGCGCCGCCTGTGCCGATCGTTCCGATCGAGATCAGCGAGACCACGAAGCCGGCGAAGACCTTCAGCGTGATGTGGCCGGCCAGCATGTTGGCGAACAGACGGACGGAGAGGCTGATGGGACGCGAGAGAAACGAAACGATCTCGATCGCGGTCACCAGGGGAAGCAGGGCAACGGGCACGCCGGAAGGCACGAACACCTTGAAGAAATGCAGGCCGTGCTTGTAGAGGCCGTAACCGACAACGACGCCCATCACCATCAGCGCCAGCGAGAAGGTAACGACGATCTGGCTGGTGACGGAGAAGAAATAGGGGAACATGCCGATCAGGTTCGCCGTCAGCAGGAACATGAACAACGTCAGCACGAAGGGGAAGAACACCATGCCCTTCGTGCCCGCGCCCTCCCTCAGCATCGATGCGACGAATTCATAGAGAAGCTCGGCGATCGACTGCGTGCGCGAGGGGATAAGGCCGCGCTTGGCGGTTGCCAGGTAAAGGAAACCCGCAGCGGCCCCGGCGGAAATCACCATGAACAGCGAGGCATTGGTGAAGGACAGGTCCAGCCCGCCGACATTGATCGGAACGATGCTGTGGATCTGAAATTGATGGGTCGGATCGTTTGCCACCTAGTCTCTCTCTTCTTGCCCTGCCCGCGGCCGTTTTCAGCCGCCGGCAACCAAAACTTTACTCGCCGTCCTTTTTCAGACGGTCTTCCGGCTCCGCCACATAACCCACGGAGCGCAGTACATTCAATACCCCGGCGCAAAAACCGAGGAGAATAAACACAATCAATCCCCAGGGCCCCGTTCCGGCGAAGCGATCAAGCAGGTATCCGATCATGAAACCGGCGAAGATCGCCGCCATGAACTCGCTCGAAAGCTTCAGGCCCTTCGACATTTCCTTGCGGTTCTTGGCGGACGCCGCTGTCTTTGCCTGTTCGGAGACCTCATCCTTGCGCAGCGAACCGAGCTCGGATTCCAGCCGCTTGCGGCGGGCCTCCAGGTCGTCCTGTCCGTCTTCTGCCAATGACATCCCCTCCTTGAACGCGTCCCTGTCAGGAAGGCTCCGGCCACGCGATAAAGCGGCGGAAAGGCCCGGTCAAGTGGTGCGCACCATAGTTTTAGCGCCCATGCTAGTCAAGACAAGGGGCGGCATCAATGTCGCATGCTGCAAATAACTGATTTTATTGCGGGAAATGCCTGGATTTCGTCGCTACAGCCAGCCGCGCTTGCGCAGCCAGACGACCGCCGCCGCCCCGGTCAGGAACATCAGGCCGAGAGCGGCCGGATATCCCCACGAAAAGTGCAGCTCCGGCATCTTGTCGAAGTTCATGCCGTATATGCCGGCGATCAGCATCGGCGGCGCGAACACGACCGAGACCACCGAAAACAGCTTCATGATGTTGTTCTGTTCGAGATTGATCAGGCCAAGCGAGGAATCCAGCAGGAAGGTTATGTTGGACGCCACAAAGCCCGCATGTTCCGACAGCGACTGGATATCGTGGGACACGACCCGGCAGAGGTCCTTGGTGGCCTTGTCGTCGCGCACCCGGCGGAGCGTCTGCACATAGGTCGCAAGGCGCGCCAGCGTGGTCAGGCTGTCCCGGGTCTTGCTGACAAGGCGGTGATAGGTCGAGATCTCGATGAGGCGCTCTTCCAGCTCCGCCGGGGGGCGTCTGCGGCCGCGCGCGCCCTCGCCGAAAACGGCAATCGAGATGTTGTCGATCTTGGCAACCGCCAGTTCCAGGATTTCGGCCGTGCGGTCCACGATCGTGTCGAGCAGATAGGCCAGAACCTTGGCGCCCTGTCCGGGCGCGACCTCGAGCCGCTTCATGTCGGCGGCAAACAGGAAGAACGGTTTCGGCTCGGCATGGCGGATGGTGATCAGCCTTCCCTCGGCGAGAATGAAGCCGATATCGGTGAGATGGGCGAGACCGAAATCCACATTCATGACGACGGAGGCCGTCATGTAGACGGCGTCGCCATCCGTATAGTAGCGGCTGGAAGGTTCGATATCCTTCAGCGATTCGCGCGTCGGCAGCACCACGCCGAGCAGTTCTTCGATCTGGCGCATGTCGTCTTCGGTCGGATCGAGCATGTCGATCCAGATCACGTCGTCCTCAAGCGGCGCGGGCGTGCCGGTGGAAGACATCGGCGTCTTCGCCCCTCCGACCTTGTAGAGATGGATCATCAAAACCCCGCTTTTCGAGATCGCGCGCCCCGCGCCCTTGCCCCAAAGGGCTACCGAAGCCTAATGATGAGGGCAAGACTGTTTTTGGCCAAGCTTTGAGATTTCACCCGCCATGCAACCCCATCATTTCTGGCAGGAACTGCTGCCGCCCGCGCCGCCCGCGCCGGCTGAGACGGCCGCCCATGACGCCGCACATGACGCCGCCTATCCCGCGCGGCTTGCGGACGGACGCCGTCTACTTCTGCCGATCCGCCCGCTTCAAGACAGCGGTGAGGGACTTGCGTCTCTGATCATCAACCAGGCTTCGTTCGCGGTCACCAGGGCGCTTGCCGCCGATCTCGCCGCCCGGCTTGCCCCTTCGAAGCCCGAAATCATCGTCGGCCTGCCGACGCTTGGCCTCACGCTGGCGGTTGCTGTGGCCGAGGCCCTTGGCCATTCCCGCTACGTGCCGCTCGGCAATTCGCGCAAGTTCTGGTACGAGGACGCGCTGTCGCTTCCGGTCAGTTCCGTCACCACGCCCGGCCAGCAGAAGCGGCTCTACATCGATCCGCGCATGCTGCCGCTGCTTGAGGGCCGGCGGGTCGCGCTCGTCGACGACGTGATCTCATCGGGTCAGTCGATCGTGGCGGGGCTTTCGCTCCTGAAGCAATGCGACGTGCGCCCCGTCGCCATCGCCGCCGCCATGCTGCAGACATCGCGGTACGTTGAGGCGCTTGCCGCTTTCGATGCGGATATCGTCGAGAATATTCACGCCTGTTTTGCCACGCCGCTGCTCGTCCGCGGTTCGGACAGCCTCTGGCGTTCGGCATGAAAAAGCCCGCGATCGCGAGATCACGGGCTTTCTGCAAGGAACTTCAGACCGGAATTAGTTCAGAAGAACGGCATCCGGATTGTCGTTCAGGCTCTGCTCGGTATATTCCGGCTGGTTTTCGAGCGTCTCACGATCATACTTGGTCTGGACGACATAGCTGTCGCCGTCGCTCATGACCGTGGCCGAATCGGCCGAGATGGCGACCGGCTTTTCGCCGATACCCAGGAAACCGCCGACATCAACGACGAAGACGTTTTCGTTATTGTCGCCAAAGACCACGATGTCCGAGATCTCGCCGACATTGTCGCCATCGGCGCCCAGTACCGGCGCGCCTTCCAGCTCGTCATAGGAAATCGAGGCGGTGTCGACTTCGCTCATGCCTTCCAGCATGGGGTTTTCGCCGTTCTGCATTTCATCGCCGGCATTGTCGACATTGGTGGCGACATCGTTCATGGCGTTGCCGGTGGCATCCGCCGCAGTGCCCATGCCCGTCGCCACGTCGTTCATGGCTTCACCGGTGGCGTTGCCGGCTTCGTCAAGCGCGGTTCCCGCGGAGTTGGCCAGATCCGTTGAGCCATCCGCCATGGTGCCTTCCGGTGCCGGAGCGCGGCCAACCTCCATCAGGTTTTCATTGTCGGATTCGAATTCCGGTGCGGACTCGAGCTCCTCGCGGGTGGCGTCAATGCTGAGCCACGCGCCGTTGTCGCCGGGCTCCCAGGACAGGCGATCAAAGGAGATCGCGACCTGTTTTTCGCCGATGCCGAGGAAGCCGCCGACGCCGATCACGGCGGCGTTGGCCGAGCCATCTGTGTTCATCACGATGTCAGCGATGTCGCCGACCTGTTCGCGTTCCTGGGTTTCGGCGCTCATGCCGTAGACCGGCCAGCCAAGCAGCGAACTTGCGAGAACCTGCTCGCCCGTGGCGCCGTAAAAGCTCTTGGCGTCTTCGCCGGCAGCCTGACGATCAGGGAAGATCGGCGCAGCGCCGTTTTCCATGCCAGAACTTGCTTCAGGCTGGTTCATGGGTTCGGTGGTGTTGGCGTCCTGGGCAAAGGCTGCACCCGTGGAAACAACAGCTACCAGTGCGGTGGTCGAAAGAATCTTGCGAAGCATGTCAATACTCCTCTCTTCTTGTAGTGTTCCGATATAGGTGCGATTCAATAGTTGTGTTATTTGTTTTTATCTCACCTTGCTCACGACAATTAAACGTGCCCGAATGACCCTTGTTCCTCCGACCGATGACTTTTTTGGAAAAAAGAGCGGAAAAAAATAAACCCGCCGCGTTCGGGAAACGGGCGGGTGGCTTCATCTGAATTGGCTTGCGATCAGCAGTAGCGCATCGGCATGGAAATATGCACCTTGAGGCCGGTTTCGGCATAGTCGACATCAACCTTGCTGCCGATGACCTTGTCGAGGCTGCGTTCAATCAGCACGGATCCGAAACCGCGCTGCTCGGGTGTGGTCACCCGCGGCCCGCCAACCTCGACCCAGTCGAGTTCCAGATGGGCGTTGCCGCCTTCATCATTGCAGGCGACGGTGATATCCACGACGCCGGCCCGGGTCGAAAGCGCGCCGAACTTGGCGGCATTGCTGGCAAGTTCGTGGATGACGAGGCCGAGCGCCAGCGCTTCGTCGGGATCGAGATAGACCGCGCTGCCGTGAATATCCACCTGCCGGCCGGAACTGTCGCTGTAGGGCGCGATCTGCGAGCGCAGCAGCCGGTCGAGGGCGATCGCGCCCCATTGCTCGTCCGACAGCAGGGTATGCGCGGCGGAAAGCGCCTGCAGCCGGCCGGAAAACGACATGTTGAATTCGGCCGAGGTCCGCGACCGGCGCAATGTCTGCCCGGCAATCGACTGCACGATCGCCAGCGTATTCTTGACGCGGTGATTGAGTTCGCGCAGCAGCAGGCGGGTCTTCTGTTCGCTTTCCTTCGTGGTGGTGATGTCCACTACCACGCCGAAGACCGGCCCCTTGCGCTCCTCAAGCAATGCGTTTTCATAAGCGCCGCCCAGCGAGAGAAGCCATTTGCCGGTGGATTCCACCTTGAATTCGCACTGATATTCCTCGCCCCTGTCAAGCGCCGACTTGAACCGACGCATCAGCGAAAACCGCATTTCGTGATCGACCGCGCCAAGCACCCGGCGGCAGGTCACCGGCTCGTCGGGTGAAAGCGCAAGCATTTCCCGCAGGGCATTGTCGCATTCGACAGTCTCGCTGACGCCGTCCCAGCTCCAGGTCGCGATATTCGCGGCTCGCAATGCCATCGAATGGCGGCGTTCCGATTGCGAAAGGGCGATATCGGCCGAAGCCTTGCCGCGCGCGGCGTGCTTCAGTTCATAAAGCGAGCCGGCAAGGTTCGCCAGTCGGCGCAGCGCTTCGGCATCCTCTTCGGTGGTGTCGCGGTGGTTTTCGCCGTCGATGATGCAGATGGCTCCGGCATTGACGCCATGAACCGGGATCGGAGCGCCGGCGAAAAACTTCACCCGCTTGCCTTCGAACATCGGGATCGAACGGGCGAGCTCAGCGTGGGTCTCTGGATTGTTGAGGATCAGCGCCCGCTGTTTCTTGAGCGCGATCGGGTAGACGAACAGGCCCGAACGGGTGGGCACGTCATCAACCTTCATGCCATGAACGGCCTGAACCCAGTTTTCGTCGGAATCGGCAATCAGAATCAAGGCGGCCGGGCAGGAAAAGCGGTTTGCCGCAGCTTCGACGATGGCGACGAAATTCTCGTCGACTTCCGCCGCGCGCATGATCGATTGCGAAAGCGTCTTCAGACGGTCCTCGTCCCTGATCGCCTCCACAATTTCCGATGGCAAATGTTCCACAGGCTCAAGCTCTTTTATTCTCGCTCAGGCAGACAATCCCCAGCCCGGGCACACCTATAAGTCACTGTATCGGAAAGGTGCAAGGACTTCCGACTTCGCTTCGAAACGTATTGGTTTGGCGATCGGTTCCGCCCGGGCGCGATTTTTCTGCATCGTAAATACTCTCGCGGAACAAACAGGCATTGCGAGCGTTCGAAAAAGAAGCAACAAAGAGGTGGCTGCTTGAGGGGTGGAAGGCATGTTTTCGAACGGCTGAGTGAGTGAAATCGTTCCACGGTTACCGGCAATGCCGGGCGTTTCGGTATTGTCGTGGCAATATGGTATACGCGGTCCTGCGAATGCGGTCTGGGGCTTGAGGGCATTCGGAGTTCGGGTATGCTTGCCCCCCGCGCAAGCAATGTAAGGAGAAGCCTTTTGAGCAGGTTTGCCGGGGCCGCGCGGGCGCCGACCGCTTCAGCTTGAAGGGCTTTCACCATGGGTTGCGTTGCATTCGGTCTGGCCGGGGCGGCGCGGCAAAGTGTCGGAGCGGCCGAGGACGCTCCAGTGTTTTGACTGGCGGCGTGGCCGAAGCGTCGTCCAATAACTGGGATAAGTAGTCGTAATGAGCGTAAAATTCGGGACGAGCGGCCTTCGCGGCCTGTCAACGGATCTCCTGGGGGAGCCTTCCTCTCTTTACACGGCGGCTTTCTGTCATCATCTGCAAAAGGCGGGCTATGCCGAAAAAGGCGATGTCGTGCTCGTGGGTCAGGATTATCGCGAGTCCAGCCCGGCGATCGCGGCAAACTGCATGGGTGCGATCGCGGCCGCCGGCTTCACGCCGGTCGATTGCGGCGCGCTGCCGACGCCGGCGCTGGCCTTTTACGGGCAGAAGCGGAAAGCCGCCTCGATCATGATCACCGGTTCCCACATTCCGGCCGATCGCAACGGCATCAAATTCTATCTTCCCGATGGCGAGATCACCAAGGAGGATGAAGAGGCGATTTCCGGCTTTGCAGAGCAGCTTGCGGGCACCGTCGATAAGACAACTGCGGAGGGCGAGGACGAGGCAAGCGAGGCGCTGGCCGGCTTCGGCGCGCGCTGCACCGCGATCCTTCCCGATGATGCCCTTTCCGGCATGAAGGTCGGCGTCTATCAGCATTCCACGGTGGCGCGCGATTTGTTCATCGCGGTGCTTGAGCATTATGGCGCCGACGTCACGCCGCTCGGTTTCTCCGAGGAATTTATTCCTGTCGATACCGAGGCGGTTGCGCCGGAAACAGTCGAGCTTCTGCAGGGCTGGGCCGGCGAACACGGTTTCGACGCCATCATCTCCGCCGATGGCGATGCTGATCGGCCGCTGGTGGCGGACGAGACCGGCATGCCGCTGCGCGGCGACCTGATCGGTCTGATGACCGCCAATTTCCTCGGCGCGAAAGTGGTGGTAACCCCGGTGACCTCTAATTCCGGCATCGAGAAGAACGGCGATTTCGAGGTGATCAGGACACGGGTCGGTTCACCCTACGTCATCGCCGGCATGGAAAAGGCGATTGCCGAAGGCAAGGACAGCATCATGGGCTTCGAGGCCAATGGCGGCCTGCTGACGGCCTCGCCTTTCCGCCCGGCTGGCGACACGATCGTGCCGCTGCCGACGCGCGACTGCTTCCTGCCCATCCTGTCGGCGCTCTATCTCGCCCATCGCGACAAGCGCAAGCTGTCGGAACTGGCGAAGGCCTACAGCCTGCCGGTCGCCGATGCCGACCGGATCAAGAACTTCGAGCAGGCGCGCAGCGCGGCGCTGATGGACTATCTGCGCGAAAGCGACGACAATCTTGCCGATTTCCTCGCACCGATCGGAAAGGTTGCGGACAAGAGCGACATCGACGGCCTGCGGGTCACGCTCGATGACGGCCGCATCATCCATTTCCGCCCCTCCGGCAACGCGCCCGAAATGCGCTGTTACGTGGAGGCCGCGAGCGCCCGTGAGGCGCGCGAACTCCTGAAACAGGGGGTCTCGCTGATCGAAGGTTTCAAGGCCCGTTAAACAAAACCCTTATTCAAGACTCATTCATTAGGAGATTTACAGACATGACCAGCAAGATCGTTCCCGTCATCATGGCCGGCGGCAAGGGCACGCGCCTGTGGCCGCTGTCGCGCGCCACCGCGCCGAAACAGTTCATCCGCTTCCTCGGCCCGACGACGCTCTTCCAGAAGACGCTGGAGCGCGTGTCGGACAGCGACCGCTACGAGGCGCCGATCATCCTGACAAACGAGGATTTCCGTTTTCTGGCCGCCGAGCAGGCGCGCGAACTGGATATCGAGCTCTCCGGCATCATTCTCGAACCGATCGCGCGCAACACCGCCCCCGCCGTCGCCGCTGCTGCCGCGATGGTGCGCGCCAATTTCGGCGATGACGCGATCATGCAGGTGCTCGCCTCGGACCACGAAATCGATGCGGGCTCGGATTATTTCGGCGCGATCGATACCGCGCTTGAGGCCGCGAAGAGCGGCAAGCTCGTTACCTTCGGCATCGAGCCGACCGAGCCCGCCACCGGGTTCGGCTATATCGAAGCCGGCGAGGAGCTTCCCTCCGGCGCTCGCAAGGTCGCCCGCTTCGTCGAGAAGCCGGCGCAGGACAAGGCCGAGGAGATGCTGGCTGCTGGCAACTACACCTGGAACTCCGGCATGTTCATGTTCCCGGTCGCGGTGCTGATTCGGGAACTGGAAAAATACGCCCCTGAGGTGTTCGAATTCGCCGAGCAGGCGGTGCTGAAGGATGAGAGCGATCTCGAGCTCGACTTCACCCGTCTCGACAAGGAGACCTTTGCGCAGTGCCCCGACATTTCCATCGACTACGCGGTGATGGAAAAGACCAGCGAGGCGGCCGTGGTGCCATCGGCCTTCACCTGGTCGGATCTCGGCTCCTGGGACGCGATCTGGAAGGATGGCGAGCAGGATGGCAGCGGCAATGTCGTTTCCGGCGATGCGACGCTGCTCGACACCCGGAATTCGCTCGTCATCTCGCGCGATATGCATGTCGCCATGCAGGGTCTCGACGGTATGGCGGTGATTGCCTCCGAGGATGCCGTCTATGTCGGCAAGCTCGAAGACAGCCAGAATGTCGGCAATATCGTCAAGGTGCTGAAGGGGGCCAAGGAAACCAAGGCGCTGGCCGAGGAACACCCGACCTCCTACCGGCCCTGGGGCGGCTATACCTCGATCATCAAGGGCGAGCGTTTCCAGGCCAAGCGCATCTTCGTCAAGCCCGGCAAGAAGCTGTCGTTGCAGAAGCACCACCACCGCGCCGAACACTGGATCATCGTCAAGGGCACGGCCGAGGTGACGGTGGACGAGGACGTGAAACAGCTCACCGAAAACCAGTCGATCTACATTCCGCTCGGCGCCGTTCACCGGCTCTATAACCCCGGCAAGATCATGCTGGAGCTGATCGAGGTCCAGACCGGCTCCTATCTCGGCGAGGATGACATTATCCGCATCGTCGACGATTTCGGCCGTGGCTGATTGAGAGGCAAGGCCCCGCGCCGCTCGGCGCGGGGACAGCTTCACGCCATCCTTCAGGATTGCGCCATAGCTCAAAAAATCCGTCAAAATTACACTTCAGTCGATCGTAATTCGCGATTTCTGCGTATCTCGCGCGAATTTGCGCAAACTTTCATTACTTCAGCTTGACCGCCGCCGCCGTGTCGCGATATCGTCGCACAACTCTCTCTTACTGTCGGATGGTCAAGCACATGATCGAAACTCCTTATCTTCTGTTCCTGGGCGATGCGCCCGACGGGCTTGCCGCCAAGGTGGCGCAGGGCATCAAGGACTGGCGTCCCGAATATGCCGTCGGCCAGTTGCGGCTTGAGGGCTGCAAGGCGGACATGAAGCTGCCCGACCTTTCGATCGCGGAAGCCGTGGACAAGGGCGTCAAGACGCTGGTGATCGGCGTCGCCAACCGCGGCGGCGTGATCTCGCCGTCCTGGAAGAGCGTGCTGATCGAGGCGATGGAGGCGGGGCTCGACCTCGCTTCCGGCCTGCACAACCTGTTGCGCAATGAAGCCGACCTTGCCGCGAAGGCGAAGGAGCTCGGCCGCACGTTGCATGATGTGCGCATCCCCGCAGTGCAGTACCCGATCGCCAATGGCAAGAAGCGGACCGGCAAGCGCATGCTCGCGGTCGGCACGGATTGCTCGGTCGGCAAGATGTACACCGCGCTCTGCGTGGAAAGGGCGATGCGCGAGAAGGGCATTAAGGCCACCTTCCGCGCCACCGGCCAGACTGGCATTCTGATCACCGGCGGCGGCGTGCCGCTCGATGCGGTGATCGCCGATTTCATGGCTGGCTCGATCGAATACCTCTCGCCCGATAATGATGCCGACCACTGGGACCTGATCGAAGGGCAGGGCAGCCTGTTCCACGCCTCCTATTCCGGCGTGACGCTGGCGCTGATCCATGGCGGCCAGCCGGATGCGCTGGTGATCTGCCACGAGCCCAACCGGCCGCATATGCGCGGCCTGCCGGACTATCAGCTTCCGAGCCTCGAGGCGGTGCGCGATCTGGCGCTGCAGATGGCGCGGATCGTCAATCCGGATTGCAAGGTGGTCGGCATCTCGCTCAACACCTCCGCCATGTCGGACGAGGAGGCGCTTGAATATTGCAGGCAGACCGAAGCGCGCATGGGCCTGCCGACGGTCGATCCGTTCCGCCACGGGGCCGAACGCCTCGCCGATGCGCTGGCGGCGCTATGAACGGACTTTACGTCTCCGCCCGCGAGGACGTGTTTCCTGTCGCGGGGTCGTTCACGATCTCGCGCGGCTCGCGCACCGAAATCCGCGTGGTGACGGTCACGCTCACCGATGGCGCGCATACCGGGCGCGGCGAATCCGTGCCCTATGCCCGCTACGGTGAGACGGTTGACGGCGTCATTGCCGATATCCTGTCGCTGGAAGCGGAAATCCGCGCCGGGCTCGACCGCGAAGCCTTGCAGACCCGGATGAAGCCGGGCGCGGCGCGCAATGCGCTCGACTGCGCGTTCTGGGATTTCGCGGCCAAAAGCAGCGGCAAACCGGTCTGGCAACTTGCCGGCCTTCAAAAGCCCGGCCCGCTGACGACGGCCTATACGATCTCGCTCGGCGAACCGGATAAGATGAAGGCCCAGGCGGCAGAAAATGCGCATCGGCCGCTCCTGAAGGTCAAGCTCGGGACTGATGACGACCTTGGCCGGATCGAGGCGGTCCGCGCCGGCGCGCCCGATGCCACGATCATCGTCGATGCCAATGAGGGCTGGAGCGTCGAAGCCTATCAGGCACTTGCGCCTGCGCTCGTGCGCCTCGGCGTGGCGCTGGTGGAGCAGCCGCTGCCGGCCGGCGATGACGAGGCGCTGCGCCATATCGAGCGCCCGCTGCCGGTCTGCGCCGATGAAAGCTGCCATGCCCGCCCCTCGCTTGCCGACCTCAAGGGAAAATACGACGCGATCAACATCAAGATCGACAAGACCGGTGGGTTGACCGAGGCGCTGCTCCTGAAGCAGGAAGCGGAGGCCATGGGCTTCCAGATCATGACCGGCTGCATGCTCGGCACCTCGCTTGCGATGGCACCGGCCATGCTGGTGGCCGAGGGCGCGGCCTTCGTCGACCTCGACGGGCCGCTGTTGCTTGCCCAGGACCGCGCGAACGCGATCCGGTTCGATGGCTCGGTGATGCACCCAGCCGAGCCGGTGCTGTGGGGGTAGGCCGCCTCAGCCTCTCGTCCACGAAGGAAAGGGGTCGGTCAGAAACTCGAAATCGCGTTCATTGAACGCAGGTCCGGTGTCGATCAGGCAGTCATCGAGGGCTTCGCGGATTGCCGCCTGGTCCGTGCCCGCGCCGATGAAGACGATCTCCTGCCGGCGATCGCCATAGACCTCGTCCCAGCAGTCATCGATCATCCGACGCAGGTCCGGCGCGTCCGGCCAGCGGCTGCGCGGAACGGCGGCCCACCAGCGCCCGAGCGGGCCGTTGCGCACGATCGCGCCGGCCAACGAGAATTCGCCGGCGAAATCCGGCCTTGTCGCCAGCCAGAAATGCCCCTTGGCGCGGATCAGGCCCGGAAAATTCATCCGCGTGAACGCGTCGAATTTCAGCGGATCGAACGGCGCGCGGGCGCGATAGACGAAGCTTGAAATGCCGTATTCCTCGGTCTCCGGCACATGGTCGGCAAAGCCGTAGAGCTCCTTGGCCCAGAGCGGGTGCTGGCTGGCCTTGTCCTCGCTGAAGAGGCCGGTATCGAGCAGTTCATCGAGATCGACACGGCTGAAATCCGTCTCGATGATCTTGGCATCGGCGTTCAGCGCGCGGACGATCTTGACGACGTTTTCGCGCTCTTCCGGCGTCACGTCCGAGACCTTGTTGACGACCACGACATCGGCGAATTCGATCTGTTCGACATGAAGATCAACCAGCGTGCGTTCATCGCCCTCGCCGGCCACCTCGCCGCGATTTTTCAGAAATTCATGACCGCCATATTCGCGCAGCAGGTTCACCGCGTCGACCACCGTGACCATGGTGTCGAGGCGGGCGAGATCGGAGAGGCTCTCGCCGCGCTCGTCGCGCCAGGAAAATGTCGCGGCCACCGGCAGCGGCTCGGCAATGCCGGTTCCCTCGATCAGCAGATAGTCGAAACGCTTTTCCTCCGACAGCCGCCGCACCTCGGTCAGAAGGTCGTCGCGCAGCGTGCAACAGATGCAGCCATTGGTCATCTCGACCATGGTTTCCTCGGTGCGCGACAGATCGGCGCCGCCCTCGCGCACCAGATCGGCATCGATATTCACCTCGCTCATATCGTTGACGATGACGGCGACCCGCCGACCCTCGCGATTGTTGAGGATATGGTTCAGCAGCGTGGTCTTGCCCGCGCCAAGAAAGCCGGAAAGGACGGTGACGGGAAGGCGGGTGTCGGTGTTTTGCAGCATGGGTCGTGTCCTGAAGATGCGCGAGAATGCCAATCGAACAGGCGTCGTTTGGCTATTAAATGTTATAACGTAACGTTGATAACCAAAAGACCGACTGGCGTCAACTCGTGGCGGCAGGGCAAATAGGAGCGAGGTTGCTGGCCAAGCCTGATAAGTGGGTTTTCTCGGGCCAGCGCGCGCTCCGCGTTGGCCGTGTTCGAACGCGTTTTGCGCGCCCCTCCCGCCATAGGCTCAGGCGCGCCGAGATTCTATAGGCGCAGCCGGGGCCTCGTTGTGGATCCTTCGGTCGCGTGCATGGCCTCACCGCATCGCCCCCAAATCCTCTCGCCCCGGCGGGGAGAGATGTCGCGACAGCGACAGTGAGGGGGAGTCTATCCACACGAGCGCACTCACGACCTGATCCGCTGCGCCACCCTCACTGCCCCTGTCGGGGCATCTCTCCCGCCAGCGGGAGAGAGTATTGGGAGCAAGCCGCCATGCCACACGCGGCCACCCCGCAGTCGAGCGAAAGGATGCTGCAGGGCGTGGCTTTGTCGCTCAACAGAGCCAGGCGAGTCCCGCTAAACGCGGACAGGCGGCCGTGGCGTTCGATCGTACCTGATCACCGCATTCGCTCGAAGCTCATGGCGATATGGGCGCGGCGGAGATGGCAAAGCGCGTCGATCTGGCCGGTTTCGATGGCGGCGAGGATTTCGGCGGTTTCCCGGCAATAAATCTCCGCTTCATTTTCGAAATCGACCGCCGAGGCGGTGATGGCCTGCAGCCAGATGCGGGCGGTGCGGAAATAGAGGCGTTCGCCGGTTTCCCTGAGCGGTTGGTTCAGCGAAAGCCGGTTGATCGCGAGAAACATGTCGCGGTCGAGGGCGGCGAAATCGCGCGGCGCGGGCGTCTGCCGAAGCGCCAGGGCGCGTTCATGCAGCGCGCGAAAATCGGCAACAGTTTCGACGGTGAGCGGGGCAGGATCGAGATGGGCGATCAGCACGACAAGCTCCATCCGGAGACGATAGACCTGCGCCAGTTCTTCAAGGTCGACATCGGTGACGATGGTGCCGACGCCGTGGACGGAGCGCAGCAATCCCTCATCCTCAAGGCCCGCGAGCACGCGCCGGAGCGGCGTGCGCGAGACGCCGAATTCGTTCGCAAGGGCCACTTCCGAGAGCTTTTCGCCCGGCGGATAGTCCAGCATCATGATCCGCTCGCGAATGATGTCGTGGATCTGGGCGAGCCGGTCGCGACCGGTGGCAGGCTCCGTCGTCATCGCCACGCGCCCGCAAGCCGGTCGAGCATGGCAAGGCACTGGCCGAGTTGGTCTGCGCTCAGACATTCGTCCGGCTTGTGGGCCTGGTCGATCGAGCCCGGTCCGCAGACCACGGCGTCCATGCCGATCTCCTGAAAGAAGCCGGCCTCCGTGCCGAAGGGCACGACATCGGCACGGTCCTCGCCGGTAAGGCGGAAGGCGAGGTCGCGGGCGGCGTTTTCGTTTTTCGGAAACAGCGCCGCCGCCTCGCCGATCACTTCCGTCTCGATATCGGCTTCCGGGGCCACCGCGCGCATGGCGGGCAGCAGGTCGCGGGCGCAATAGGCGGCAATGTCGTCTTTCACCAGCGACAGGTCCTCGGCGATCACCGGCCGGGTTTCCCAGCGCAGCACCGCGCGAGGGGCAATGACATTATGCGACAGCCCGCCCTCGAGTGCGCCGACATTGAGCGTCGCGTAGGGCGGCTGGTAGCGGGAGCCTTCCGGCACGCGCGCCATCAGCCGTTCGCGCAGCTCCATCAGCCGGCCGATGTAGCGGGCGGCATATTCCACCGCATTGACGCCCAGCTCGGGAGCCGAGGAATGGCCGGAGCGGCCGGTGAAGGTGACGGTATATTCGCAGCAGCCCTTGTGGCCCTCGATCACCCGCATCATGGTCGGCTCGCCGACGATCGCGAGCGCGGGACGGACCTCGCGCTCTGACAGCCATTCCGTCAGCGCCCGCGCGCCGATGCAGCCGACCTCCTCGTCATGGGTGAAGGCGAAGTGGATCGGCTTGCTGGCGGCGATCTCGGCCAGCGTTTCCCGCTTTGCCAGGCAGGCGGCGATGAAGCCCTTCATGTCGCAGGTGCCGCGACCAAAAAACTTGCCATCGCGTTCGGCAAGCGTGAACGGGTCGCTGGTCCAGAGCTGGTCGTCCACGGGCACGACATCGCTGTGGCCCGACAGCATCAGCCCGCCGGGGCGGTCGTCGCCGAGCGTTGCGAACAGGTTGGCCTTGGTCCCGGTGGCATCGGTGAGGATTTCCACCCGCGCACCGCAATCCGACAGCCGCTCGGCGATATAGGCGATCACCGGCAGGTTGCTTTCCGACGAGACCGAGGGAAAGGCGACGAGGTCTGCGAGAATATCGCGGGCGGCAATCAGATCGCTCAAGGGTCAATCCTTCACGAACAGTTTGCGCTCGACGCTGCAGAGTGTCTCCGCCGGGCCGTTTTCGGTGATCAGAATGGTTTCGGTGATTTCCAGCCCCCAGTCGTCCATCCAGAGGCCCGGCATGAAATGCAGCGTCATGCCCGGCTTCAGCAGGGTTTCGTCGCTGGTGCGGATGCTGACGGTGTGCTCGCCCCAGTCCGGAGGATAGGCAAGGCCGGTGGCATAGCCGCAGCGGCTCGGCCGCTCGATGCCGACCTTCCAGAGTTCCTTTTCCAGTGCGGCGGCGATATCGCCCGCCCGGTTGCCGGCCCGCGCCGCCTCGATCCCGGCATTCAGCCCGGCGACCAGCGCTTCCGCCGCGTCGGTCATGTATCGCGGCGGCTTGCCGAAAAACACCGTGCGGCTGAGCGGCGCGTGGTAACGGCGATAGCAGCCGGCCTGCTCGATGAAGGTGGCCTCGCCGGTTCTGAATTCGTCGCCGCTCCAGGTGAGATGCGGCGCGGAGGCGTCGGGGCCGGACGGCAGCAGCGGCATGATCGCGGGATAATCGCCCCAGATATCGTCGACGCCGGTGATCGCGGTCTTCATCAACTCGCCGACGAAATGGTTTTTCTTCATGCCGGGCTCCGCGATCTCCATCGCATGGGTCATCACCCGGTCGGAGATTTTCGCCGCCTTGCGCATGAAAGCGATTTCCTCGCCCGACTTCACCACGCGCTGCCAGTCGACGAGGCCCGAACCGTCCTTGATCGTTGCCCCCGGCAGGCCCTTGACGAGCGCCGCGTGGCCGGCGGCGGAGTAGTAATAGGCGTTCATTTCCACACCGATACGAGCCTTGTCGAGCGCGAGGCCCGCAAGCTTCTCGGCGAGATCGTCCATCGGGTGGATGCCGTTCGCCTGGATATAACGGTCGGCATAGAAGAGGATATGGTCCTCATCGAGAAAAGCGGTGCGGCGTGCGCCATTGGCATCCATCAGCCGTCCCCACCAATAGGGCATGCCGTCGCCGGTGACGATCACGGCCTGATCGACATAGAAGGACCAGCCGTCATAGCCGGTCAGCCAGTTCATGCCGGCGGGCGAGGTGACCACCAGTGCATCGAGGCCATAGGCCTCCATACCCTTGCGGGTCAGCGCCAGCCGGCGGTCATATTCCGATTTTGAAAAGGGCAGTTCCGTCGCCGCCATGGTTTTCCTCGTTTTGTTGTGCACAACGCTATTGACGGCGTTGCGGTAAGGACCTGGGCCGCCTTCTCAGGTTACCCCATATCTCTCCGGGTCATCCTCGGGCTTGACCCGAGGATCCAGGTGACTTTCCACACGGAACATGCATGCGGGGCTCGACTCTCTCCACCATGCTCAGCCTATTCGCCATGCAACGCGCGTGGCAGGGGCCGCTATGGATCCTCGGGTCGAGCCCGAGGATGACTCAGAAATGGAGGTGAGCGAGGCGCGCCTCTTAGCCCCAGAATGTTCCGCTTTGCATTCTCCCTCAATGTTGTATACAACACCGTTTCAACACGGCGCGCAAGCCCTTTCACAGCACGAGGACACGATGCTTACCAACGACCAGCTCGACCGTTTCGACCGCGAGAATTTCTTCCACCCCTCGACCCATCTCGCCCAGCATGCGCGCGGCGAAAGCCCGAGCCGGATCGTGAAAACGGCAAAGGGCGTGTTCATCGAGGATCGCGACGGCAACAAGCTGCTGGACGGTTTCGGCGGGCTTTATTGCGTCAATGTCGGCTACGGGCAGGAAAGCATCATCGAGGCGATCGCCGAGCAGGCGAGGGAGCTAGCCTATTACCACGCCTATGCCGGCCACGGCACGGAAGCCTCGATCAACCTGGCGAAGATGGTGATCGACCGCGCGCCGGACCATATGTCGAAGGTTTATTTCGGCCTTTCGGGGTCCGATGCCAACGAGACCAATATCAAGCTCATCTGGTACTACAACAACATCCTCGGCCGCCCGGAAAAGAAGAAGATCATCTCGCGCTGGCGCGGCTATCACGGCTCGGGCCTGATGACCGGGTCGCTGACTGGCCTTGCCGGCTTCCAGCGGAAGTTCGATCTGCCGCTGGAGCGGGTGTTCCACACCACCGCGCCTTATTATTACCACCGCAAGGACCTTGCGATGAGCGAGGCCGATTTCGTCGCCCATTGCGTTGCCGAGCTGGAAATGCGGATCGAGCGCGAGGGCGCGGACACGATCGCGGCCTTCATCGGCGAGCCGGTGCTGGGCACCGGCGGCATCGTGCCGCCGCCGGAAGGCTACTGGAAGGCGATTTCCGCAGTTCTCGAAAAGCACGATATCCTGCTGATCGCCGATGATGTCGTGACCGGCTTCGGCCGGCTCGGCTCGATGTTCGGCTCGGATCACTACGGCCTGAAGCCCGACCTGATCACCATTGCCAAGGGGCTGACGTCCGCCTATGCGCCGCTTTCCGGCACCATCGTTTCCGACAAGGTCTGGAAGGTGCTGGAGCAGGGCACGGATGAGAACGGCCCGATCGGTCATGGCTGGACCTATTCCGCCCATCCGATCGGCGCTGCCGCCGGCGTTGCCAATCTGAAGCTGATCGATGAGCTGGGTCTGGTGAAAAATGCCGCCGAGACCGGGACCTATCTGCGCGCCGCGATGAAGGACGCGCTTGCCGATCATCCCCATGTCGGCGATATTCGCGGCGAGGGCATGCTGATGGCCGTCGAATTCGTCAGGGATCGCGAGAGCCGCACCTTCTACGATCCGTCCGAAAAGGTCGGCCCCAACCTTGCCGCCGCGTTGATCTCGGAAGGCGTCATCGCCCGCGCCATGCCGGAGGGCGATATTCTGGGCTATGCCCCGCCGCTCTGCCTGACCCGCGAGGAGGCCGACCAGATCGTGGCGGCGACGAAGAAGGCGGTGACTGCGGTTCTGGGGTGAGGTGAAAAGGAGGCGCGATGTTGAAGGCGATCCATCATGTGCAGCTTGCCATGCCGGCGGGCGGAGAGGATCGGGCCCGCGCCTTCTATCGTGATCTGCTGGGCGTGCCCGAGGTGGAAAAACCCGACAACCTGAAACCGCGCGGCGGGTGCTGGTTCGAGGCGGACGGGCTGCGTATCCACCTCGGCGTCGAGAAGGATTTTCGACCCGCCCGCAAGGCGCATCCGGCCATTCTGGTCGACGATGTCGATGCGCTCGCCGCACGGGTCGCGAAGGCCGGCTACGCGGTGAAGGCCGACGCGCCGCTGGAAGGTTTTCTGCGCACCTATGTCTACGATCCCTTCGGCAACCGCATCGAACTGATGCAGGCGATCGCGTGAGCTTTTCGGCCCGCAATCGTTGACATTTGGCTGAAAGGATGGTCATCGGTTGCGGCGAACAGAAGAGACCGTCCATCCATGCCGTCCACAAGCCTGCCGGATTGCGCCGGCGCCATCCTTCAAGCCTTCGCGGCGCGCGACACGGTGTTGACCGATATCCCGGTCATCCAGCCCGCGGCCCCCTTTCTGGATATGGCGGGCGAGGCGCTGCGCCGCCGCATCTTCATGACCGAGAGCGAGACCGGCGAGAGCCTGTGCCTGCGCCCGGAATTCACCATTCCCGTCTGTCGCCACCATATCGAGAACAATGCCGGCACGCCGAAGCGCTATGCCTATTGCGGCATGGTGTTCCGCCAGTCCCGCGATGATGGCGCGTCGGAGTTTTTCCAGGCCGGCATCGAGGATCTCGGCAGCGCGGATTTCGCAAAGGCCGATGCCCGCGCCATCGCCGACGCGCTCGCGATCCTGCGCGAATGCCTGCCGGAAGCGCGGTTTGCGGTCACGCTCGGCGACCAGAACCTTTTCGAGGCGGTCGTCGGCGCGCTCGGCCTGCCGGGCGGCTGGCAGAAGCGGCTGATCCATGCCTTCGGCAATCAGAAGCGGCTGGAAACGCTGCTCGACGCCCTTGCGCGGCCGCAGCCGGTCGGCGGGCTTGACCGGCGGGTCGCCGGTTTCCTCGCCGATGGCGACGAGGCCGGGCTGATCGCCCATATCGACGAGACCATGCAGGCCACCGGCTATTCCACCAATGCCAGCCGCAGCCCGGAGGAAATCGCGCGGCGGCTGAAGGAAAAGCTGGCGTTGTCGGTCACCAGCCTGGATGCCGAGGCGCTGGACGCGCTGACGACGTTTCTGTCGCTCGATATCGGCCTTGATCAGGCGTCGGAGGCGCTCACCGGTTTTGCGGAGAAATTCGGCCTCGACATTGGTTCGGCGATCGCCGCCTTCGAAAACCGGATCGCGGCGATTGCGGCAAGTGGCGTTGCCGTTGCCGACATCACCTATCGCGCCGCCTTCGGGCGACCGCTCGACTATTACACCGGCCTCGTCTTCGAGATCACGGAAACCGGCACGCGCGCGGCACTGCTGGCCGGCGGCGGGCGCTATGACCGGCTGCTGACGCTGCTCGGCGCAAGCGGACATATTCCGGCGGTCGGGTTCTCGCTCTGGCTCGACCGGATCGAGCGGGCAGGCAGCCAAGCCGAGGATATCCGATGACTGTCACCATTGCCTTGCCCTCCAAGGGGCGCATCAAGGAAGGCGCGGAACAGGCGCTGAAGGCGGCGGGTTTCACGGTCGCGACCAACGGCAACAGCCGCTCCTATCGCGGCCAGATCGAGGGCCGCGGCGATATCGAGGTCGCCTTTCTCTCAGCCTCCGAGATCGCGCGCGAGGTCGGCAGCGGCGCCGTCGATTTCGGCGTCACCGGCGAGGATGTGGTGCGTGAGAATGTCGCCAATGCCGATGCCCGAGTCGAGATCGTCTCCCGCCTCGGTTTTGGTCAGGCCGATGTCGTGGTCGCCGTGCCGGAAATCTGGCTCGATGTCGATACCATGGCCGATCTCAACGACGTCGCCGCCGAATTCCGCAGCCGCCATGGCCGCAGGCTGGCGATCGCCACCAAGTTCTGGCGGCTGACCCAGCAGTTCTTCACCGCCACCCACGGCATTCAGCTCTACCGCATCGTCGAAAGCCTCGGCGCCACCGAGGGCGCGCCGATGGCCGGCCAGGCCGACATCATCGTTGACATCACCTCCACCGGATCGACGCTCAGGGCCAACCATCTGAAGATCCTGTCCGACGGGCTGATCCTGAAATCGGAAGCCTGTTTCATGCGCGCCAGGAAGCGCGAGCATGAGGGCGATGCGGTGGTTGCCGAGATCGTTGCGGCGATGCGCGGGTGAGGGCTAAGATAGTTCCGGCCCTGAAAGTGGCCGCCCAATGCTCCGAGAAGTAGTTTTACCCAAGCCTCGCAGCCCCAATCTCCCCCCCCTTGAGGGCAGGGGAATCGCGTATGGCTTTTAAGCTATTGAATATTTGACGCAAATCGATTCATCTTCGGCCTTTCT